>MJGMH1__coassemble_1850_pt1 | contig 140158 bp, 153 predicted proteins | sample MJGMH1__metabat2_high_PE_009 | metagenome-assembled genome bin MJGMH1 | reverse complement strand
AATTTGACCGCCGATAAAAAATCAAAAAAATTTACACACTTTACTTGACAAACTCGTTGCGCCCAATTAAACATTTAGAAGAAGTGTTAGATTCTTAAAAAGTTTCATACTCTCACATGGGTTATAGTGCTTTCTACAGCAGTGGTATTTTTACAGAACATACACATCTTTATTTCCCCTTTCTTCTTGTTTTTAAATCATCTCCAAATTTCTTGGCGTCCGGATAATGCGTTGTTATGATGTATACATTTATGCTATCATATCCTGCAACGATGTGCAAAATTCGATTATTAACAGTATATCCCAAAATCAAGCAACTAGGATTCGGATAATCGTCTGGATAATCCTCAATTATTTCTCCGGTAGTGATACCATTTTTTACATCCGCTCTACTGATATCACGTTCCTGCATTCATTCTAAACAGTGCTTTGTCCAAATTATTTTTGAATCAGCACATAAAGTCTGATAAATTTTCAAATTCAATATAATCACCTTTTTTCATTATATATCTTTATTTTACTCCATTTTCTCCATCTTGCCTATCCTAAAATCAATGAATTTTCCCATCCCAAAATTTGTCACTTTCACACCTTCCAACTCCACCCGCTGCTCTTTTTCCAACACATATCCTCGTCCTTCAAAAAACGGTTTTGCCGTAATGGAAGCATGTACGCTGATCTTTTGAATCCCAAATTTCTTGGCATGCTGTTCCAACTCATCGCAGATTGCCGTTGCCACACCTTGATTTTGGAAATCTTTATGCACAAACAGATGATCCAAATATCCTGTTCTGTCTATGTTTCCATATCCTATAATCTTCTCTCCTTCTACAGCAACGACTGTATAAAGTTTTTCAAAAAATGTTTTATTTTTTCTAAGATTCTCACATCGGTTTGACCACACTTCCACCTGTTCCTGCGAATAATCTTTTCGATTCACAGTTTGAATTGTCTCATAAAAGAGCTGCACAATTTCTTCCAAATCTTCTGCCTGATACTTTCTAATCTCCATCACAATCCTCCAATTCTTCTAAATTTATTCCATATCCACAAAATGCGCAAACCCACCTGTGGATTCGCGCATTTTTTATTTTTCTTATTATTTTGCCAATAACATCATAATCTCGTTGCTTCTGTTGATAAACGCTGTCATTTCTTCCGGATTCAACGGTTTGTTACTCAACATCGCAAGGTCAAATAACTGTTTACAGAACATTGGTACATGTTCTCCATCTTTATTTTTGAGTACATACTGTACCAATGGATGATTTGCATTCAATACAAGTGTCACATCTGTTCCGAACATAGATGGATCCATTCCGTACATATTGTACATCTTCATCATTTCCTGCATACGGCGTGACTGTTCTGACAATGTTACCATAGATGCCACATTTTCATTTTTCAGCTTCTCTACTTTAACTTCCAGCTTGTCATTTTCCAATGCTTTGCGGAATACATCAGTCAATGTCTCTGTATCTGCCTTGAATGCTTCTTCTTCCTCTTTTGCAACTTCTTCTTTGAATGTGTCTGTCAGATCTGCATCGATACGCTGGAATTGTACATTCTCATTGCGCTGCTCAAGCTGTGTCACAAACGGAGAATCAATATTATGTGTCAGCAGTACTGCATCCACCCCTTCCTGTTTGAACATATTAATGTACTGGCTCTGCTGTTGTTCGTCTGTCACATAGTAAATTGTTACTTTCTTCTCTTCTGCTTTTTCTTCTGTATTTTCGCCCTCTGGTGCCTCTGTCTTTTCTTCTTCAGCCTTCGTCTCTTCTGCACCGCCATTTTTTGCAATGCAGTCTTTGAGTGTCAGATATTCATGGTCAATATTTTTGAATAAAATATAATCACTCATCTTGTCACAGAATTTTTCATCTTTCAAGCAGCCGAATTTGATAAATGGGCTGATATCATCCCAGTATTTTTCATAAGATTCTCTGTCGGTCTTGCACATTCCTGTAAGCTTATCTGCCACTTTCTTCGAAATGTAATCTGAGATTTTATTTACAAATCCGTCGTTCTGCAATGCACTACGTGATACATTCAGCGGAAGATCCGGACAGTCAATCACACCTTTTAACAGCATCAGGAATTCCGGAATGACTTCTTTGATATTATCTGCGATAAACACCTGATTATTGTATAATTTAATCTTTCCTTCCACGGAATCATACTCTGTGTTGATTTTCGGGAAATACAAAATACCTTTCAAATTGAATGGATAATCCATATTCAGATGGATCCAGAACAATGGCTCTTTGTAATCCATAAACACTTTGCGGTAAAATTCGATATAATCCTCTTTTGTACAGTCGTTTGGATGTTTTGTCCAAAGTGGAGTTGTATCACTCAGAGAAACCGGACGTTTGTTGATTTTCACTTTATCTACTGCCGGTGAAACTTCCACCATCTCTTTCTCGCCGTTCTCATTTTCTTTTTCTTCCATCTTTGCTTCTTCATGAATACGTTCCACGATGACATCATCATCTTTCAATTCCTCTTCCAAAATTGTCTCGTATTCTTGTTCTGCATTTTCTTTTGACAGGAAAATCTCTACCGGCATGAAAGAACAGTATTTTTCAATCACTTCTCTCACACGATATTCATTCGAAAACTGCACACTTTCTTCATTCAGGAACAATGTAATCTCTGTTCCAACTGTGTTTTTGCTGCCTTCTTCCATATCATATTCTGTGCCGCCGTCACATGTCCAGTGTACCGGAGCCGCACCTTCTTTGTAAGACAATGTATCGATGTGAACTTCCTCTGCTACCATAAATGCCGAATAAAATCCAAGACCAAAGTGTCCGATCATATCGTCTTCTGTTGTCTTGTCTTTATATTTTTCAAGAAATTCTGTTGCACCGGAAAATGCAATCTGTGTAATATATTCTTCTACTTCATCCGCAGTCATACCAATACCGGTATCAATAAATTTCAATGTTTTTTCTTCCGGATTTACCACTACCTTGATGCTTGCTTTATAGTCATCCGGCAGTTGATATTCTCCCATCATATCTAATTTTTTCAATTTTGTGATCGCATCACAACCATTTGAAATCAACTCACGCACAAAAATGTCGTGATCTGAATACATCCATTTTTTTATAATTGGAAAAATATTTTCACTGTTAATTGAAAGGTTACCGTGTTTTGCACCCATTTCTAACAACTCCTTTTTATCTTTAATTATCAATTCTCGGCGTTTTGCCTCATCTATTTGATATATTAATACTCTGATTTTTAAATGTCAATAGAAAATTAGCACTCTTTTAAAGTGAGTGCTAATAATCTTATGAACTTTATTAAATTCTCATAAACTATTCTACACTTTTCAGTGATTCAACCATATCTATACGCTTTAATTTGAAATACATTACCCAATTCACAAACAATGAAAATCCAACCGTGAATAAAAAGCTGTACAAAAAGCTTGGAAAATCAATATTTCTTCCAAACATAATCCCTTCCACTTCCACGGTAACAATCACAAATTGATGCAAAATCTTTCCGATTCCCATTCCAACCAGCGATCCAATAATTGTCAGCAAAATATTTTCCCGAAATACATACGATGCAACCTCTTTATCATAGAACCCAAGCACTTTTAAGGTTGCAAGTTCTCGTTTTCGTTCTGTAATATTAATGTTATTCAAATTGTAAAGCACAACAAACGCCAGCATTCCCGCCGAGATAATAAGTACCACAATAACCAGATTCAGACTGCCGAGCATATCTGCAATCCGCTCTTCCATATTATTTGTATATGTCACGTTCAAAACTGCATCCTGCTCAATCAGTTTTTTCCCAATTTCCATCAAACCTTCTTCATCATATTTCTTCATCTTGAACATAATACTATTTTCTTCCGGCTCTTTTCCATAAAGTTCTTCATATAATCCGGTTGTCATATACATATAGTTTCCAATGTAGTTTTCACATACCGACACAACTTTCACCTTTACGTCACCGGCATCTTCTTGTATGGTAATCATATCTCCTGATTTCACATCTAATTCGGTGGCTGCCTTCTCTGTTAAGATTACACCTTCATTTGTCAATTCATATTCTTCTTTTGTAACACGATTTCGAAATGTCATAAATGGCTCCAAACCATGTTCCTTTACCGGAACACTCAGGTAGATTTCCTCTTCTCCTGCCGCGCTCTTCACTGTCTTATTTTTCATCATGACTTCCGAGTACGTATCAATCTGATGTTCTCCTTCAAGTGTTTCCCTTAAACTCATCTTTTCCTGATCTGATAAGTCCGAAGACAAATATGCCATCCCGTCATACTCCTGCAATTCTCCATATTGGAGCGTTGCGATATTGGTAATGGAATCTTTGAGTCCGAATCCCACTAACATCAATCCCATACAACCGCCAATTCCAATGATCGTCATAAAAAACCGTTTTTTATATCGGAAAAGGTTACGAATAGAGGATTTCCAAATGAAACTTAAATGTTTCCAAATAAACGTAATACGCTCTAAGAAAATTCTTTTTCCTTGTTTTGGTGATGGTGGGCGCATTAATACCGCCGGCAATGCCATCAGTTCTTTATAGCAGGCTGCCAGTGTTGCCACGAATGTACATAATACTGCGGCTGCTGTAGCCATGACCGCATATGACACATGATACGGCACAATGATATGTGGAAGATGCTGATACATAATCTTATAGGCATACACAATAATAAACGGGAATAGTTTCTCTCCAATCAGCACCCCGAAAACACTTCCTCCAAACGTTGCCAAAAGCGCATAATTCAAATATTTTTTCGCAATATCAATCTTGCTGTATCCGAGTGCCTGAAGTGTTCCGATCTCCACTCTCTGCTCTTCAACCATTCGTGTCATTGTCGTGAGGCTGATCAGTGCCGCCACAAGGAAAAACAACGCCGGAAACACCTTCCCGATTGCCCGCATGCGATCCGCATTTTCTCCATATTCTGAATATTCCGGCAAAGTGCTTCTGTCATATACATACCATGTCGGAGTTTCTATCTTTGCAATCTCCTTCTCGGCATCTTTGATCTTTTGTTCCCCTTCTTCAATCTTTGCCTGTGCCTCCGCCTTTGCAGTCTCATACTCTTCCCTACTTTTAATCAGCGTCTGTTCTTGTTCCTGCAAAGTATTCTCTCCACTCTCAAGTGTCTCTTCTTTTTCATGCAGCTCTTCCCACGCCGCATCAATCTGAGCCTGCCCGTTCTGGATTGTCTGCAGTGCGCCAGAGAGCGATTCTTCTCCGGCGCTCAGCTGTTCTTTTGCCTGTTCAAGCGCGATTTTCCCTTCTGACAACTGATTTTTCATCGCAGTAAGCTTTTCTATGTTCGCCTTAAGTTCTGCCTCCCCTGCATTCAACTGTTTCAATAACTCTGCTGCGCTCGCCTGATCTTTTGGGTCTTCGCTGTCTTTGATGGTATTGTACTGCTGCCATCCCGCGTCTAACTTGGCTCTGGCATCTGCAATCTGCTTCTCGGCAGCCTCAATCTGTGGCGCTGCCGTCTCAGCCTGCTGCTGATATTCTTTTTCTTTTTTCTCTAATTCTTCTTTTTGACTATCCAGTGTTTCTTTTCCAGTGCGATACTCTTCTAGTCCGGCATCCAATTCTTTCTGCTTTTGATATAAGGTCTGTTTCGCATTTTCAATCTGCTCTTTTCCAGATGCAATTTCTGCTTTCGCATTCTGGATCTGTGTCTCTCCATCTTTCAGCTTTTGTTCTGCCTCAGAAAGTTCCTGCTGCGCGCTCGCTTTTCCGTCTTCCAACTCCCGTCTCGCCTTGTCAATCTCTTTGTTCGCCTCAGCTGCCAGAGACTGTTTCCGCGCCTCACATCTGGCATCTGTAATTTTCTCAATCTCATCAATCACATGATCCACTTTCTTTTGATACCCCTCTGTAAACGCAGTTTCCTCTTTTGCCTCTGCTGCTTTTACATAAATTTCTGTATAGGTATCCGGAGAAAAATTTTCATCTGTCACAGCGAGGAACCCACTGACCGTTCCTGTTCCAATCAAACTGCTTCCCCTTCCAAACGAGATGTAGGACGGGCTGCTTCCCGTTCCCACGATTTTAAACTCTTTGACCTCCAATATCCCGGAATCTTCCCCCGTCAACGTAATCGTGTCACCAATCCGATAAGAAGTACCTTCTAAAAAATCTATATCTACAAGACACTCTCCTTCTTTTTCAGACATTCTTCCTTCACTTACCGTCAACTCATTCATGGACTTTGGAATAGACATCACATGAAGAACCTTTTGATTATCATCTATATTAAGCAGCATGTCCTGGCTAAAACCGCCCTCTGCTTTAGCTACATCTGAAAGTCCTTCAATCGCATGCAGATCATCTTTTGTCAGTCCCATCGTGCCAATCACCTTGATATCCATCAGATTTTTTTCATCAAAATAGGCATCTCCGGAAATTCTCATATCCGGTTCCGATGCTCGAATTCCGGAAAAAAATGATACGCCCAATGCTACGATAAAAAATATCGACAAAAAACGTCCCAGGCTTTTTCGTATCTCCATATAAAAATCTTTTCTCAACGCTCGTTTTTTCATACTTATCTACCACTCAATCGTCTCAACTGGAATCGGATTCTCATTCAATGTCACTTTAGAAACCTTTCCGTTCTTTATTTTAATCACACGGTCTGCCATCGGTGCAATCGCCGAATTGTGCGTAATCAAAATGACCGTCATCCCCTTCTTACGACACGTATCCTGCAACAGTTTTAATATTGCTTTTCCTGTATTGTAATCCAACGCTCCCGTTGGCTCATCGCAAAGTAACAATTTCGGATTTTTTGCCAGCGCCCTTGCGATAGAAACTCTCTGCTGCTCCCCGCCGGAAAGCTGCGCCGGAAAATTCGCCGCCCGTTCTCCCAGTCCGACATCCTCAAGCACCGCCATCGCATCCAGAGGATCTTTACAAATCTGAAGTGCCAATTCTACATTTTCCAGCGCAGTCAGATTCGGAACCAGATTGTAAAACTGAAACACAAATCCGATGTCATCTCTTCTGTATGCCGTCAATTGCTTTGTATTGTAGGTTGTGATATCATTTCCATCTACAATCACCTCTCCGCTCGTCGCCGTGTCCATTCCCCCTAAAATGTTCAAAACAGTAGTCTTTCCCGCTCCACTTGCTCCGACAACGACTGCAAATTCTCCCTTTCCAACAGAAAAATCAATTCCGTCCGCAGCCGCAATCTCCACTTCTCCCATCTTATATATCTTTTTTACTTCTTTCAGTCTCACATAATCTTCCATTCAAATGCCTCCCAACAAACTATAAGTTATTGTTCCGTAACAACTTTAACTATTTTCATTATAGCATAAATTGTTACCATTGACATACGACTCTTTCTTCCTTTACAATAAAACTTAATCACGTGTTACTGTAAACAGCAGCACTCAAACAAAGGAGGATTACTATCTTGGATGGTTTAAGAATTATTCCCGTCACAAATGAAGAGCTTATTTTTTCTGTTTCCGCACTTGCAGATGAAATCTGGCATGAACACTTCTCATCAATTTTTTCAACAGAACAGATTGATTATATGCTCGAAAAATTTCTTTCACCGGAGGCTTTGGCAGACCAGATCAATCATGATTATGAATATTTTTTATTTTCATACGAGTACACATTTGCTGGATTTGCCGGCATTCACGAAGAAAATGGCAGCCTGTTTTTAAGCAAGCTCTATGTACATAAAGATTTTCGCGGCAAAAAAATCGCATCTTATATGTTCCGGAAATTTATCGAGATCTGCAAGATGAGAAATCTGAATAAGATTTGGCTTACCTGCAATCGTTTTAATGAGAGCACACTTGCGGTCTACGAACATCTCGGATTTCAAAAAGTGAGAACCGAAGTAACCGATATCGGACAAGGTTATGTGATGGACGACTATATCTTAGAATATAAAGTAGAATAGTATCAGGGCAGAGTGATTACACTCTGCCCTGATACTATTCTACATACTGATCTGCATAATATGCCCCATAATCTTCCGATTCAATTTTCTCACTCGGTGTGAGAATGATAATTCCTTCTTCCACCGTCACGGTCGTTCCTTCCGGCAGCACCACGTTGTGGTAAATTTCCCCCGGTTCTCCAAGCAGAACACTTCCTGTGCTTATTTCATACTCTTCAATATCCTCTTCGCGAATTGTACCCGGCACAATGTATTTCATATATCCCATTCCATACTCCTCTTCATCAGCACGCCGAAACGTGACATCATAAACTCCCGCCGGAAAATCTTTCCCCGCAACCGCATCCTCTTTGATCTCCACGCTTTCTGTCAAAGGATTTTCCATTCCCGATTTCATTCCTTGCACCTGTGCATTCTCAGAGATGAATTTTACTTCCAACTGTGAATCTATATCTACTTTCGCCCCTGCAAACAAACGAAAATCTTCTATCTCTCTTTCCACACCTTCCTCTTGTGCATCTGCCAAAAATTCAGAATAGTACACATGGTTTTCACTGTCTTCCAAATCAACGCTTCCACTTCCTGATAACAATTCTACCCTATACTGCCCCTCCGGAATATGCAGCCCGACAATATATTCTCCTCCCGTGTAGGTCTCCTCAAAGCGCTCTCCTGTCTCAGGCAGCGTCTTCTCCAAATACTTATATGGATCATATTCCGCCACAGATTCTTCTTTCCAACTGCTCATTTGTATCTTTTGAGCAATTTGGAGAAATCCATTGATCACAAATATCAGAATCCCTATGACAACGAAAATCTTAACCGTATGTTTGCCTTTATGAAATTGTTTTGCCGCCTCATGATGTACATGCGTCAAAGGCTTATGAGTGCATCTGCTTTCATTCACTCTGTAAGATGCATCACTTTTTGAATTGTCCAGACCACACTCCACGCATTTATTGTTTACCAGTTTTCCTCCGCATAAGCTACATCTTCGTCTTCTCATTAGGCTCCTCCTTTATCGGACATTCCTCTTAACGTTTACCAAAATTGCTTTCACCCAACGGTCGGCAAGCTCCGGCCAGATAGACACCTCTTCATTCGGTTCATCTTTCGGTCGAACTTTTGTGACTTCTTCATAAACTTTTTCTTCTGCCTCTTTCGGCAATGTAATCGTTCCATTTTCGATGCTTTTTACCAAAAGCTGCATCTGCTCTTTTGTATATGCGCCTCCGCATTCTCTGCTCGCCCACTGTTCATTGGCAAGTGACAAGCCATGCTTTCCGTGTGAAAATATGTGGAACGCATACAAAATGCCCTGATCTTTACAAGCTCTTGCAAACAAGTGGCTGTTCTCCACCGGCACGGTCTGATCATCTACCGTGTGCCACACAAAGCAAGGCGGCATTTTCTCTGTCACATATTTTTCCGGCGACATATATTCCATCTCTTTTTCAGAAGGCTCTTTTCCATATAGCGCTTCAAACGAACCTCTATGCGCATATACTCCGGAAGTAATAATCGGATAGGATAAAATTACCGCGTCCGGTCTGCACGAGAAATGTTTATACACTCTGTTCTCATCCTGAATCTCTTCATAGTGTACGCACACGCTTGCGCAAAGATGACCACCTGCAGAAAACCCACACAAAATAACTTTTTGGGGATCTATCTGATATCGTTCCGCTCCCTGCCTGATCTTGCGGATAGCACGCGCCAAATCTTTCATCGGCTGCTCCTTTAACGGTTCTGTCATCGTCAAATCGGTCGTATACGTCAGCACAAACGTGTTATATCCCTTATCATAAAACGTTCTTGCCACAATCTCACCTTCCCGCTGTGAGACAAATCGATACCCACCGCCCGGAACGATGATCATGCAAGGTCTGATCTTTTCATCTTCATGAATATAACTCACCAGATTCGGTACAAATCCACATGCAAGCGGATACGAATATTCTCCGTTTTCCCATAGTCTGATCACTTCTCCAAACATCTTTTCCCCTCTCTTTTTACAATGCTTTTACAGCATCTAAAACAGCATCTCGCTCCGCTGTATTCTCAGGTCCATACGCAATACCGATCAGCACCGCATATCCATCTACCATACGGACATACGACTCACTGCATCGCTTTGTGTCATCCGATGTAAAATCAAGTTTCAGACATTCGTATGTCTCACCTGCAATTTTTTTTGAAAATATCTCTCCGTCATTTGTAAATTTTACTTTCGTCTCATATTGCTGCATAACTGTCTTTTTACTGGACTCCACATATTGTTCTGCCGACATATCGTCACCTTCCATGTTCCATGTAATCACACTGACAGATGTTCCTTTTTCCGAGATCGCTGCCATCTCCATGCGTCTTCCACTTGTACTTTTCATTACATTAGCAAAAGAAACACTTGATTTCAATTGCTCATCAATCTGATCCTGAGAAGACATCTCAAATCCTTCCGGCGCGTCAAAAGAAATACCCAGCATCTCACTTTCGTAATGAGTACCCGTAATCTTTCCTGGTTTGTAAGAATCTTTTTCCATAATCATCTCCACGATTACCAATCCCATAATCGCAAAAACAACCAATAACAATAAAGGCAGCGCCGTACGGACATACCCCGGCTTTGTTTTTACACTTTGAAAGTTTCTTTTTTCTACTTTTTTCATGCGCGTTCTCTCTTTCTTTTCTATATTCTCTTTTCCTATTTTCTTATAGTAAATATAGTAACTTTTTTTCCGCATTTAAGCAATAGTATTCTACTCAAATAAGCACTAAAGATTTCCTATGCAACAAAAATAAGCTTTCAGATAAAACAACACAATCTCTGTCATCTCATCTCAAAGCTTATCGCTAAACAATATACGAATTTCCAATAAAAAAATCGGAGTGACGTGATTCGAACACGCGACCTCTACGTCCCGAACGTAGCGCTCTACCAAGCTGAGCCACACTCCGTTTTTTGTAACTACGGAAAAGGGATTCGAACCCCTACTAACAGAGTCAGAGTCTGCTGTGCTACCATTACACCATTCCGCAATGTTCTGTTTTCTCTTGCGAACAAATATTATTATACATATATTTCAAAAAATTGCAAGCACTTTTTTAAATTTTTTTTATTTTTTTGTTTTTTCTTACAATTCGCACTAGAAATCCCTTGACCTTAGCATTATACTAAGGTTTACCATTTGATTATCAAATCTAGGAGGTACTCATAATGAAAACGATTTGGAAGCGATTCACAGACGGATTTACTCTTAAAAAGATTACATGGATCGTACTTGGAGCTGCCATTTGTTCTTTTGGAATTTACAATATTCATCAACAGACAGGAATTACCGAAGGAGGCGTGCTTGGCATGATGCTGCTTATCAATCACTGGTTTGGCATCTCTCCTTCTGTTATCACTCCGATACTGGATATTTCCTGCTATCTGCTTGCCTTCAAATATTTGGGCGGTAGATTTATCAAGATTTCCATTATCTCTACGCTCAGCGTCTCTTTGTTTTTTGAAATTTGGGAATTATTCCCTCCGGTCATTCCGAATCTGACACCTTATCCACTTGCCTGCGCTTTGCTTGGAGGTATTTTTGTCGGAATCGGAGTTGGCCTGATCGTTCGGCAAGGCGGTTCAAGTGGTGGTGATGACGCGCTGGCACTCACAATTTCAAAAGTGACGCGTTGGCGCCTTTCCAGATCCTATCTGTTTACGGATTTTCTGGTACTTGGATTATCTTTGTCTTACATTCCTTTTGAACGAATCATTTTTTCTGTAATAACCGTTATGGTATCGTCACTATTGATTGATTTTGTCCAAAATTTCAATTTAGACGAAACTTCTGTACCTGCCAGCGAATAAATAGGAGATATGCATTATGAAAAAATATTTTAAAATTGGGGAAATCGCAAAACTTTATCACATTGGAACGGATTCTTTGCGTTATTATGAAAAACTTGGGATTTTGACTCCCAAGCGCAGCGAAAATGATTATCGGCTATATAGCCTTCATGATATTTGGCGTCTGAATGTCATTCGTGACCTGCGAAATCTGGATTTTTCAATGGAACAGATTAAAGACTATCTGAATAACCGCAGCATTACCTCTACCGAATCTCTGTTTGAACAGGAATTGTCTGCAATCGATAACAAACTGGAAGAATTATATGCGCTGAGAGAAAATGTTCAAAATCGTCTTCAGACTTTAAAAGACGTCAGGCGCCATCCTCTTGGCATCATAGAGCAGACTTATCACCATACGAGACATTGCCATATGATACAGTCCGGCTACCAGACAGATGAGGAGATGGACGTTCTGATCAAGCAGCTGCTAAATAAAGATGAACATAATCTTTATATCATCGGAAATAATCGGATTGGCTCTCTTCTTGCTTTAAACGATGTGCGTAAACGGTATTTTCAGGGTTATCAGGCTGTATTTATCATTGATGAGCACGGAAACGACACACTTCCCGCCGGTAATTATCTTTCACTTTGCTATCAGGGAAGCTGCAACCAAAACGCCACATATATACCAAAAATGCTTGACTATGCATCAAAAAACGGATTGACACCTGTCGATCCTGTTCTTGAAATTCTTTGGGTTGACATCCATCAGTCAGAAGATGCAAATGAACACATCATACAATTGCAGATACGATGTATCTAATTTTTAATCTGTTTTTTTTATTTTTTTATACAAAATCACTTTTTTTGAAATCTTTACAAAAAATAAATTGTACAAATTCCAATTTTGTGATAAAAAATAAAGGTAAGGTTTTTATTCTAGCCCTTAATTCAAACACAGAAAGGATATTTTAAGATGAAAAAGATTTATGAAGGAAAAACAAAAGACGTATTTAGCCTTGACAACGGAAATGTATTATTAAAATTTAAAGACGACTGTACTGGAAAAGACGGAGTATTTGATCCAGGCGAAAATGCTGTTGGTTTAACAATCGAAGGAATCGGAAAAGCAAACTTAGAGACTTCTGTTCATTATTTTGAATTATTAAAAGAAGCCGGAATCAAAACACACTATGTAAGTGCGAATGTAGAAGAAGCTACTATGGAAGTACTTCCAGCAACTGTATTCGGACACGGACTTGAAGTAATCTGCCGCCTTGTTGCAACAGGAAGCTTTATTCGCAGATACGGAGAGTACATGGAAGACGGGACTGTATTAGACGGTGGATATGTAGAATGTACATTCAAAAATGACGCTCTTGGCGATCCACTTGTTACAAGTGAAGGTCTTGCAGCTTTGGGAATCATGACACCTGAGATGTTCGAAAGCATGAAAGAACAGACATTAAAGATTACAAAGATCGTTGCTGATGATTTAAAATCAATCGGTCTTGATTTATGGGATATCAAATTCGAATTTGGTTACAACAACGACGAAGTAATCCTAATCGATGAGATCGCTTCTGGTAACATGCGCGTATACAAAGACGGAAAAATTGTAGAGCCAGTTGAATTGACAAAATTAATTTTAAATAGATAATTCTTTTTTAAGGAACGTGAGAAATTTTCCCACGTTCCTTTGTTTTATTACAATTTCTGAATCCGCTCGATCGCTGCAACTGTATTTTCATATGTTCCAAACGCTGTCAGTCGGAAATACCCTTCTCCGCTCGGGCCAAATCCAGAACCAGGTGTTCCAACAATTCCTGCATTCTCTAACAGATAATCAAAGAACTCCCATGAAGTCATCTGATCAGGTGTTTTCAGCCAGATATATGGCGCATTGATTCCACCTGATACAGTGTAACCCGCTTCCTTCAGACCATTCGAAATCGTCTTTGCATTTTTCATATAATACGCTACCTGTTCTTTCAGCTGCGCTTTTCCAACCTCTGAATACACAGCTTCTCCTGCTCGCTGAACAATATACGGCGCCCCATTGTACTTTGTGCCATGACGTCTCGCCCACAGTGAATGCAGTGTCACATCTCCACATTTCAACTCTTTTGAAACGACTGTAAATCCAAGACGGACACCCGTAAATCCGGCATTTTTTGAAAAACTGCGAAGTTCGATTGCGCAAGTTCTCGCCCCATCACATTCATAGATACTGTGCGGCACATCTTCTTCTGAAATGTATGCCTCATACGCCGCATCATATATGATGACAGCTCCGACTTTATTCGCATAGTCAACCCACACCTGCAATTGTTCTTTTGTAATCGTAGAACCTGTAGGGTTATTCGGGAAACAAAGATAGATGATATCCGGTGTCTCCTTTGGCAGTTCCGGTGCAAATCCATTTTCAGCAGTACATGGCATATAGATCACATCGCTCCACATCTCTGTCTTTGCATCATACACTCCGGTACGCCCTGCCATGACATTCGTATCCACATACACAGGGTAAACCGGATCACATACTGCAATTTTATTGTCCTTGCTGAAAATCTCCTGAATATTTCCAGAATCACATTTGGCACCATCTGAAATAAAAATCTCATCCGCTGAGATGTCGCAGCCTCTTTGGACATAGTCATTTTTTGCGATTGCACTTCTTAAAAATTCATATCCCAAATCCGGCGCATAGCCATGAAATGTCTCCGACATTCCCATCTCGTCTACCGCCGCATGAAGTGCATCAATAATCGCAGGAGCAAGCGGTTGTGTCACATCACCGATTCCAAGCCGGATGATTGACTGTTCTGGATTTGCCTGTGTGTAGGCAGCCACTTTCTTTGCAATTGTCGAAAACAGATAGCTTCCCGGCAGTTTCAAATAGTTGTCATTTATTTTAAACATATTCTTTTCCCTCCGTTTATAGGTTTATTTCTCCGTCAAATGAAACTTCAGCCGGACCGGTCATATATACCTTGTCCGCCTCTTCATCCCATTCGATTTGTAAATCCCCTCCAAGTAATTTTACTGTCACTTTATCTTCTGTAAGTCCATTTAGAATACATGCGACTGCGACTGCACACGCTCCCGTACCGCAGGCCATCGTCTCTCCCGATCCACGTTCCCACACACGCATCTCAACTGTATTTCGATCAAGCACTTTCACAAATTCTGTATTCACACGATTCGGAAAACGCTCATGATTCTCAAATGCCGGACCGATTGTCTCAATATCAAGTCCTTTCACATCTTCTACATAGACGACCGCATGAGGATTTCCCATTGAGACTCCGGTCATACGGTACTCAATTCCATTCACATTGATAGGCTCATCAATCACACGGTCCCCATCCGCCACAATCGGAATATTTGCCGGCACAAGCTTCGGACTTCCCATATCTACTTTTACAAGTTTCACTTTTCCATCTTCCACTGTCAAATCTAAGTATTTGATTCCGGCAAGTGTCTCAACAGAGATATGCTCTTTCTCTGTCAGACCGTAATCATACACATACTTTCCAACACAGCGGATTCCGTTCCCACACATCTCACTTCTTGAACCATCCGCATTGTACATCTCCATCTCAAAATCAGCCACGTCAGACGGATTAATCATGATCAATCCGTCCGAACCGATTCCAAAATTCCGGTTGCTTACCTTTTTCGCCATCTCTGGCGGATTTTCAATAGTCTCTTTAAAACAATTCACATATACGTAATCGTTTCCCAAACCTTGCATTTTCGTAAATTTCATTTCATTTCTCCTAAACTCTCTTATCCTGACATAACACTTAGTACCATCTGTGCCGTCTCTACCATATTTGTTCCACTGTCCATACTACATCTTTGCAAATAATGATGAGCCTCGTCCTCAGTCATATTGTTACGGTTCATCAGTAATACTTTCGCTTCTCTCAGTAACGCCTGTTCTTTCTCGCTGCGGGCTTTCGGCTTCGCATTCCTCTTCTTTCTCCGCCTTTCTATCGCCTGCAGCATCATATTCAGCGTGCTGAGCAAATCGTGCACCTTCAGCGGCATCGTAAGTCCTACCACGCCGTTTACAATCCCATCTCCCCATTTATCCGGAGATGCGATCACGAGCATCTCAAATGTATCCGGCAAATATTCCCGCAATTCCGTATACATCATATCCAGCATCTTATAACCGCAAATCACAATTCCTTCATCCAACGTCTCCGCACTTTGTATTGCCTGGGCTCCTGTCGTCCCGATTCCTGTAACTGCCAGACCATTTCGCACTAAGATATTACGAATATTCGTTGCTGTATCCTTTTTGGGAAACACAACAATAATTTTACTCATACTTACCTCCTTCGGCTCAACGGGTTATTCATTACAGAAAGACTCAAATCTTGTGCAAATATTTTTCCAGTTCCCAGCCTGTCACATACTCTCGAAACTGCTGGTATTCATTTTTCTTTGCCATAACATATTTAGCTGATAAATCTTCTCCCAAAACATTTTGAACAAATGTATCCTCTTCAAAAGCTCTGACTGCTTCCAGGAGACTTCCCGGAAGTAACTCATTATATTTTTCCATGTGTTCCGGCGGAAGGATCTTCTTTTCAATTCCTTCTAATCCAGCCGCAAGACACACTGCAAATGCGAGATATGGATTGGCAGATGGATCTGGACTTCGCAACTCAACTCTCGTTTTCTCCCCGCGTTCTGCCGGAATCCGAAATACCGGTTTTCTTCTTGTCACGAGTCTTTTATAAGAATTTACAATCGGATTGGTGATCAGTGTAATCGCCTGAATATGCGCCATAATTCCTCCGATGAAATAACTTGCTTCCTGACTCAGTCCATTCTCACCGTTCTCATCGGCGAACAGATTCACTCCGTCTTTTGTCAGAGACATATTCAGATGCATACCCGAACCATTTTCTCCTGATTTTGGTTTCGGCATAAATGTTGCATGCAGTCCGTGCCGTTTTGCAATCGTCTTTACCACAAGTTTAAATGTCATCATCTTATCAGCGGCAGCCAATGTCTCATCATATCGGAAATCAATCTCATGTTGTGCCGCAGCCGCTTCATGATGAGAGGTCTCGATCTCAAACCCCATATCCTCCAATGTCAGGACCATGTCACGTCTTGCATTCTCCCCGAAATCCAGAGGTCCCAAATCAAAATATCCTGCATTTTCATGGGATACGGTTGTCGGGAGTCCATGATCATCTGTATGGAACAAAAAGAACTCACACTTCGGGCTTACTTGTAGTTGATATCCCATAGATTTTGCTTTCTCAACCGTCTTTTTTAGAATATGCCGCGGATCATTCTCAAAAGGGGTTCCGTCCTGACGATACACATCACAAATGAGTCTCGCAACCTTTCCCTGCTGTGGTCTCCACGGAAAAATCTCAAATGTATTCAAATCCGGATACAGATACATATCCGAGTCCTCATCCTTTGCAAATCCCTCGATGGAAGAACCGTCAAACACACATCGGTTATCCAGCGCTTTTTCCAGCTGGTTTGTCGTGATTGCTATATTTTTCATCATTCCATATATATCTGTAAATTGAAGCCGGATAAAGCCGACATCCTCTTCTTCTACAAGTCTGTATATGTCTCTTTTTGTATAGTTTCTCACTGATATCCCTCCAAATCCTGAAATAAAAATGGACGTTCTCACTCCCCGGAAAACGCCCTTGTTTCTTATAATTATATCTACCTGCTTTACGTTTGTCAATTACTTCTAAAATGATTTTATCAGTCTTAATTTCTCATTTATTTTTTATCTGTCTTCCGGTCACATCCAAATGATAATTTTCTTTATAAATCAGTTCTGACACCGGAACCAATTCATATCCTTGTTCTCGAAGCCCCAAAACTACCGATTCCAAAGCATCTTTTGTATATTTTGCTCCACTATGCAGCAAAATAATCGCCCCACCTTTTAATTCTTTATTTTCTAAAATAGTTTTTACAATGCTCTCCTTCCCATAATCCTTCCAATCCTGAGAATCAATCGACCACTGTATCACTTCGTATCCACAAGCTTTTGCTGTCTTGATCACTTGATCATCATAATCTCCATAAGGAACTCGAAACAGTTTCATCTCCATCCCAGTCAAGGCTTTTACTTTTTCGTGTACAGATACAATCTCTTCTTTGCAAGCTTCCTTTGAGAGCTGGCTCATCGATTTGTGATTCTCACTATGATTTCCGATATCGTGCCCTGCAAGCTGAATCTGTTTTACATCTTCCGGATATTTCCCTACCCAGTTTCCTGTAAGAAAAAACGTTGCCTTCACATCATATTTATCCAGCACATCCAAAATCTGCTTCATATATTCATTTCCCCATGTTGCATCAAAGGAAAGCGCCACCTGCTTTGCTTCTGTCTCCACAGAATAAATCGGCAATTCTCTGCCGTTGACTGTGTTGCTTACAGATATTTCTCTCACCGCACCCACACACGTTCCTAGAATAAACAAGCAAACCAATACAGACATCAGAATTTTTCTCTTCATCCAAACACCCACTCTCTCTTTTTATTAATATATGCACAAACTTTTCAGACATAACATCTATGCATATTGCACAAAATAGGAAAGATTACTATTTTTATGTAGACATTTACCAAAAATTCTGCTAGAATAAATTTTGTCAAAAAGATTATGATAGTAACTGATCTATCATGTTATTTATAAGGAGGTATTACTATGAAGAAATATATTTGTGAACCATGTGGCTATGAATACGATCCAGAAGTTGGTGATCCAGATAACGGAATTGCTCCTGGAACAGCTTTTGAAGATATCCCGGAAGATTGGGTATGTCCAATCTGCGGAATGGGTAAAGAAGTATTTGTAGAAGCATAATTACTTTTGACCTTATTTTCAAAAATCCGAAGAGAATCCTCTAACATGTGAATTCTCCTCGGATTTTTTGTATGGAGTTTGGTATCCACTATAAGATCTCAGACTTTCTCCTGCTAGTCCAAAGATTTATCCTGTTCAAACAAAATCTCTATTCTTGTTCCTTCTCCAACTTTACTGTTCACTGTAATCTCTGCATTGTGCAAAATCGCACCGTGCTTCACAATCGAAAGTCCAAGCCCGGTTCCTCCGGTCTCTTTTGAATGACTTTTATCCACACGGTAAAAGCGCTCGAAAATACGTTCTTTCTGGTCTTCCGGTATTCCAATCCCGGTATCCTGAACAATCACTTTCGGTCCTTTGAGTGTATTGCCCGCCCAGATTTTCACTTCACCGCCTGACACATTATACTTGATCGCATTTTCACAGACGTTGTAGATCATCTCATCCAAAATTCTTTTTACACCATGATAAATCACCGTTTCTCCAATCACTTCCAGATGCACTTTCTTCTTCTCTGCCTGCGGTGCCAGTCTGCTGCAAATTTCCCGCGCCAATCCGAATAAATCCACATCCTCCTGTTCGATTTCCACAGTCCCCTCATCCAACTTAGACAACTTAATAATATCTTCAATCAAGGTAATCAGACGACTTGCCTCATTATATATCCGCTCAGAAAATCCAATCATGTCATCCGGTTTCACAAGTCCGCTCTTCATAATCTCAGCATATCCGGAAATAGAAGTAAGCGGTGTCTTCAATTCATGAGAAACATTTGCGGAAAATTCCTTTCGCATGTTTGCCACAGCCTCTTTTTCTTTGTTCTGTTTGTCAATGCTTAGCAACAAGGGTTTCAATTCTTCATATACATTGTTCTCAAGCGGTTCTTCCAGATTCAGATTATTAATCGGGCGTATCAATCTCGACGTCTGCCACTTTGCAAGAAAATAGGCAAAGCAAAACATTCCAACCGCAATCACCGCCATATAAGGCAGCATATCCATAATTGCCGGCTGCACATTATCTACTGTTTTTGCAACTCTCAGGATATTTCCATCATTCAAGGTCAGTGCATAGTAATATGTCTGCTCTCCTAAGGTATTCGACTTTCTCAAATCTTCCCCCCAACCGTTCGCAAATGCATCCTTGACTTCTTTTCTCTCTTTGTGATTTTCAAATGTGAAATCATCTTCTTTTGAATCATATAAAACAGTACCATCTTCATCGATCACTGTCAGCCTCGTCTTCACCTGTGCCGCATCCATATCTTCCAGATACTTTGTCCCGGATATATTGATTGCCGTCTGAATATATACGGCCTCCTGCTTTAGCTCTGCTTTCATATTATTCAGAGACTGAAAATATGTAGCCGCAATCAAAAGCGAAAAGGTTGTAAGAAGTGTAATGCAAAGTACTAAAAGCATACTTTTTTGTATTTTAACTCTCATTGATCTCTCCTAACCTGTAGCCGACTCCCCGCACAGTCTGAATCATATCACCGGCACTTCCTAGTTTCTGCCTGAGTGTCCGCACATGAACATCCACTGTACGTGTCTCTCCGTCAAAATCATATCCCCATACTTCCTCTAATAAACGATCTCTTGTCAACACAATATTGTGGTTCTGCACAAGGCGACCGAGCAATTCAAATTCTTTCAACGTAAGAGTCACCTGTTTTCCATCGACAAACACTACATGCTTTTTCAAATCCATGGAAAGATTGCCGACCGAATACTGTCCCTCTTCCTTCTCTTTTTTAGTTCTTCGAAGTACTGCCTTGATCCGCGATACCAACTCCATCATTCCAAACGGTTTTGTCACATAGTCATCCGCTCCGCCATCAAGCCCTACTACTTTGTCATACTCTGCCCCTTTTGCTGTCACCATAATGACCGGTATTTCCTTTGTCTTTGCCGAATTCTTAAGTTTCTTTAACAATGATAGTCCATCTTCACCCGGAAGCATGATATCAAGCAAAATAAGCTCTGGCGTCTCAAACGCCAAAGCTTCCATAAAAGATTTTCCATCTTCAAACCCACGGGCTTCCATCCCCGTCGTGTTCAATGTGTATACTACCAGTTCCCGAATATTTCCATCGTCTTCTACACAATATATCATCCCTTGATTCTCCTTTATCTTTTCCTATACAGCTGCCATTCCTTTGTGCACACCTGTGATAGAAAATTCTACCCATTCCGCAATATTTGTCGCATGGTCTCCGATACGCTCCAAATATTTTGTGATCATAATCAGATCGATTGCCTTTTCTCCCTGATTTCCATGATCCTCAGCAATTAATTTTACCAGCTTTTGCTTTGTCTGGTCAAACAATTTATCTACCTCATCATCTGCAAGCATTACTTTTCTCGCAAGTTCCAAATCTTTATTCACATATGCAAGGACACTGTCATTCACCATCTTACTTGTAGCTTCCGCCATCTTTCCGATAACAGGAATCTCTCTTGCCTCAGACATGCCTGCTCCGATAATAATATCTGCAATATCAGAAGTCTGGTCCCCGATACGCTCCATATCCGTGATCATCTTTAAGGCTGCGGAAATCTGACGCAGGTCACGGGCTACAGGCTGCTGCTGCAGCAAAAGCTTCAAACACAATCTTTCAATGTCTTTTTCCATCTGATCGATTTCTTCGTCTTCTTTCATTACAAGTTTCGCAAGCTCTAAGTCTCCTTTTTGAATTGCTTTTGCCACATTTGCAATCGCTTTTTCGCAGAGACTTCCCATATTAATTAACTGGGCACTTAAATTTTCTAACTGCATGTCAAACTTATTTCTCATACTATCCGAACCTCCCTGTAATATAATCTTCTGTCCGTTTATCCGACGGAATTGAGAACAACTTCTCTGTCTCATTATATTCAATCACTTCTCCCAAAAGGAAAAAGGCAGTATTATCAGACACACGAACAGCCTGCTGCATATTATGCGTAACCATAACAATAGTATAATCTTTTTTCAATTCCATCGCAAGGTCTTCTATCTTCGAGGTAGAAATCGGGTCAAGAGCCGATGTAGGCTCGTCCATCAAAAGCACTTCCGGTTGTACCGCCAGCGCACGCGCAATACACAATCTCTGCTGCTGTCCACCAGACATACCAAGAGCGCTCTTTTTCAATCTATCCTTTGTCTCCTCCCAGATTGCCGCATCTCGCAATGATTTTTCTACAATATCATCCAGTTTTGCTTTGGAGCGAATTCCATGTGTTCTCGGTCCAAATGCAATGTTGTCATAAATACTCATCGGAAACGGATTTGGTTTCTGAAATACCATTCCAACACGTTTTCTCAAAAGATTTACGTCCATACTTTTATAAATATTTTGATTGTCCAGTAAGATTTCCCCTTCAATCTTACATCCTTCCACAAGGTCGTTCATGCGGTTCAACGATTTTAAGAGTGTTGATTTACCACATCCACTCGGCCCGATAAACGCCGTAATTTTATTTGCCTCTATATCTAAATTCACATTTTTCAGTGCTTTAAAGTCACTGTAATAAAGATCCAGATTTTTGATACTAATTTTCGCCATTTCCGTTTCCTTTCGTTATCTTTTTCGCTATAAATCCTGACAGCCAGTTAATTCCGATCACAAGTACAAGCAGTACTACTGCTGTTGCATACGCCTGATCCATATGAAGCCCTTCTCTTGACATACTGTACATATGAACCGCCAGCGTTCTTCCTGATCCCATCACTCCATCCGGGATATCTGCAACTGTTCCGGCTGTATAAATCAATGCTGCCGTCTCACCGACAATTCTTCCAACCGCAAGAATAACACCCGCTAAAATTCCAGGCACTGCCGATGGAAGCACAATTCGAAACACTGTTCGAAGTTTACCCGCTCCAAGTCCAAAACTTCCTTCCCGATAACTGTCGGGAACTGCCTTTAACGCCTCTTCTGTAGTACGCATGATGAGCGGAAGAATCATGATCGCCAATGTAAACGCTCCCGCCAACAAAGAGTACCCCCATTTTAATGTTGTAACAAAAAACAACATTCCAAAAAGTCCATATACAATCGATGGAATTCCAGACAATGTCTCCGTCGTAATACGGATAACATTGATAAATTTATTTCCTCGTTTGGCATATTCCACAAGAAAAATTGCAGAGAAAGTTCCAAACGGAACTGCAATGATCAAAGACAACGCCGTCATAATAATCGTATTGATCAAAGCAGGGAACAGCGATCCATTTTCACTTGTGTATTTCAACGCAAATAATTCCGGCTTAATATGCGGGATTCCGTTGATCAAAATATATGCAATTAAAAATAATAACACTGCAAATGTTATGATTGCAGAGAGCATCACGAGGAGCATCAAAATAAATGATCCCGGTGTTCTTTTATAAGAACGCAGTTTTTCTCCTATACTTCTAGTCACGGTGTCCCCTCCTATTTAACAATGATACAGAAAGATTAATAATCAGGATAAACACAAACAGTACAACCGCTGTCGCGATCAACGCCTCTCTGTGCAGTCCGGTTGCATACCCCATCTCAATGACAATGTTCGCAGTCATTGTACGCACACCCTTCATAATACTTACCGGCATTCTCGCCTGATTTCCTGCAACCATGATGACAGCCATTGTCTCTCCGATCGCACGCCCGATTCCAAGTACGATTCCGGCTACCACGCCTGATTTTGCCGCCGGAAGAACGACCGCAAAAATACTTCTTTCATGCGTTGCTCCAAGTGCAAGCGCTCCTTCATAATACTGATTCGGAACACTTCTGATTGCAGATTCTGTCACACCGATGATGGTTGGCAAAATCATCATTCCAAGCAAGATAGATGCTGTCAGCATACTGTTTCCATCTCCTGCTGATTTTACGATTCCCGCACGCTTCAATGTCATACCAAGCTCTCGAATCATCGGAACCATCACAACTAGCCCGAAGAATCCATATACTACAGATGGAATTCCCGCTAAAAGCTCTGTCGCACCTTTTAATACCGGATAAATTTTCTTTGGGCAATATTTCGCCATGAATATCGATGTCAAAATTCCAATCGGCACTCCAAAAAGAATTGCTCCAGCAGTCACATAAATGCTTCCCACAATCATCGGGAAGATTCCATAGATATCATTGGAAGGTCTCCAACGCTCACCACTTAAAAATTGTAAAAATCCGATTTCTTTCATCGCAGGAATCCCATTTGCAAATAAAAATACACAAATGAGAGCTACCGCCAGCACCGAAGCACAGGCGGCAATGAAGAACACTCCCTGCATGAATTTTTCGTTCCATGCTTTTTTCATCGTCTTTCGTTCCCTCTACTTATTTTATAATTTCATCCCATGAAAGTGCATCACCAACATAGATTGATTTTACCTGATCACTTGTAATGTCATCCAATGTGTTTGCTTTGTTGACAATCACTGCGATACCATCTGTTGCGATTACAGTTGCTTTCAAGCCTTTTGCAAGCTCTTCATCTTTCACTTCTCTGGATGCCATTCCGATGTCACAGATACCGTCTGCTACAGATGTCATACCTGTTGTAGAATCACTTTCCTGAATTTCAATTTCTGCTGATGGATTTACTTTTAAATATGCTTCTTTTAATTTTTCCATAACCGGCGTGATAGAAGATGAACCTGCGATGGATACTTTACCTGCCGGTTTGCTTCCTGCATATGCCTGAACGTTATCCAAAGCAATATATCCGCTTTCTGACACAACTGCCTGACCTTCCGTGCTCAAGATAAAGTCGATAAAGTCCTGAGCCACCTCGCTTACATCACCTTTTGTTGCGATATTAAACGGTCTTGCCACTTTGTATTCGCCAGATTTGATGTTTTCTTCTGTCGGCTCTGCCCCATCTACTTTCAATGCTTTTACAGTGTCATTCAAAGAGCCAAGTGAAACATATCCGATTGCATACTCATTGTCTGCCACTGTTGATAACATAACGGATGTACTGTTTGTAATGTTAGCCTCCTCTGTTGTGTTATCTACTTTTTCTCCTGAAGCATCTTTTTCTTCGATTCCGAACAACTCGATAAATGCTCCTCTTGTTCCCGAACCATCTTCTCTCGAAACAACCGAGATATCATTTGCCGCATCAAATTCTGTCTCTGCTTTTCCATCTGTTTTATCTGAATTACCTGAGTTTCCACATCCAACTGCCATTGAGGCTACCATTGCTACTGTTGCTGTTAACGCTAAAAACTTTTTCATTTTCATTTTTACATTTCTCCTTTTTCAGTAAAAGATTTTTTATTCCTTAACTTCTTCACAGGTCATATCATATCGAACCTCTGTTAAATCTAAAACGCAAGTAATGTTAAATCTATGTAAAATAATTTTACATAAATACGCCGTTTGCAGGCATTTTTGTTGTAAACGTGTTGTAAACCGTTTTATTATGTTTTATTAAATTTTGTAAGATGATACAATATTTTCGCCCCATCTCCGAAGAGGTGGGGCTGTGTTATTTAGATTTTCTCGACTGATTTTGAATTGATAATAAAGTTGCCGTTTACGATATTACCAGCATAACCACTATCCTGACTGATCAGCTGTGTACCTTTTTTGATTGTTACGGTAATGTCCTCTACCGTTCTGAGCTTATCTCCCGATTTGATATCTGGCATAACATACTTGCAATGCATGTAACCGACTGTGCTGTTGTGTCTTACCTTTACACCTTCTGTACCGCTGTCTAAAACGGTAATGTGATCGCCTTTCTTTCCGTTAATGATTATGTTACGCCAAGAGGAGTCGTAAATCGGACAATCACAATAGAGGTGCGCAGAACCCGGTCCGATACGTCTTACTGTATTAACACCCGCTCCGGTACTCGCTGAGTCTAAGCCTCCCTTATAAGAGATTCCGAGATATTCTAGGATTGCTTTCGCATATGCTACACCAAACGTTCTCTGCTCCTCTACTGTGTCCCCAATCGCGCAATCGTCCGAATCAACAAAAAAGCTTTCGAAAAGCACTGCTGTCATCTTCGTAGAATTTACAAACATTAACTTGTTTCCGCTCTTCGCCGCTGATCCATGCGCTTCCTGTCCTAATTGTGCGACATATTTTGTTGCAATGTCCACCAATCTTTTTCCGTTACTGTCTGAACTATAGTAGTATCCCTCAAAACCATGTCCGCCTCCGGCATTGGCGTGGAAAGATGCCGCTAATGTCGCTCCGCTTGCATTTGCTTCTCTTACTTCCTCGCTTACCGAATCGTTTTCATCTCGTGTTCTGCTGCACACTGTTTGCACGCCATGCGCAATCAAAACCTCATTACAAGCTAATAAAACCTGCAGATTAATATCCTTTTCCTTTAATCCGTTTGCTACCGCTCCTGGATCATTGCCACCGTGTCCTGCGCTCAAAAATACTTTTGCCATAATAAAATCTCCTTTCAAAAAAAGAGAGTGATTACTTGCTCTCTCACTATTCTGCTTTATTTACCTGTTTGATAATCTGATTTACATATGTACTCAACCCAGCTACTAATACCCCCTGTACAATCGCCGTGAATACTGCCATTGCAATATCTTGCATTGTTCCAAGCGGACATGTAGCAATTACATAGATGGTAGCTAATAAGATACCTACAACTCCTAAGATTGCCGGAATATATTTGTCTTTCACCGTCTGAGTTTGCTTCAGACCTATTCCAACAAAATATAATACAACTGCTACTACTACAAGTTCCGGTTTTATGTAATTCATAATCTGTTCCATATTAATTCTCCTTTCCTTGTGGCTCTGTCGGAAGAGCCATTATCGCTTCATATAATTGTGTTCCTACACCATTTCCCTTTAACGCATGATACTGTTTATACTCATCCTCAAGGCTTTGCTTCACATAGATTGGGCAATATCCTAAATCATCGTGATACTTATTATACAGTCTTATCAAGTCTGCCCGAAGAAGAGCACGTATTCCACGCCTTGTGGCAAGTATCTGTTTAAATAGATATGCCATACAGGTGCATACAAATGTAAGAATCTGCCAATTTTCTCTAAAAAACTCAATCAATTACTTATCCTCCTGCGATTTTCTGTAAAATAAAAAGACCTTTCACGGTCCTGCTCTGATTTCCATATTTGCAGCCATATTCTTTCTATATTACACTTACAAGCACATTGTACATTAAAATTTCCGGCGGCACCTCATATGTAACTCCTAGCGTATAATTTCCGCCTTTTATTTTTGGCTGTATGAGTGCAGATACTATCGCTGATGTTTCTTCCTGCTGTACCTGACATTCTCCGCTTATCTCTACCTGTTCTCCGTTTTTTAAGACAAACTTTGCATTTTTAATCATGAACGGTCGTCCATCACAGCTTTCGATCCTAATATCCACATACTTTTTCTCTCCGAGCCGAAAAATAACTCTTTCCCTCATATCACACCGCCCTCCTGCATCTTACTAACATCGCACAGGTTCTTTCCTGTAGTTCTTGTACTTTGTATCGTTCTATCAGACCTACAATGTATGGCATCAATAATAATCTTGCATGAGTTTCCGTGTATTGTATCTGTACAGTACACTTCAAATGACCTCTTGCTCCACTCTCTGCTTCTGCCCATATTTCTATCTCTTCTTCTAATCCGGTAGATTTTGGGGCTTCTCCTTCCCAGTACCCCGGTCGGTCCCGGATAGGCGTGAACTCCACTTCCGCAGAGTTCACAATTCCCCATACTCTTTTTATCATGCCGGATCCGTAACCTTAAATGTAATTTTAATTCGACCACCGGCATCTACCGTTGTAAGTTCGGCCACAACGTCCGTAATAACTGGCGCTTTGGTATCCACCGTTACCTTGCGTGTTACGGTTGTCGTCTTTCCTAGACTGTCTTTTGCAATGATTGTAAGCGTATTCAATCCTTCCGTAAGTGTTACTTCCTTACTGAACGCTCCGCCCGATCCTACGGTTACTTTTGCTCCATTCACAGTTACTTCCGAAAGTGTAACGGAGCCGGATCCAGCTGCCGCGGTACCCGCTACGGTTACTGTATTGCTGTTAGTTAGTAAACCATCTTCCGGACTTGTTACATTTAGAGTCGGTGCTGCCGTAGAGATTACAAAGTTTACAACCGCATTATCCGACTTATTACCATCATTATCGGATACCTGTAACTCAACTTTGTTGGCTCCATCTGATAACCCTGTTGCTTTGTATGTACATTTCTTCTTTCCAGTTTCGTCTGTCCATGTAAGCCCTTGCGTGATCTGCGTTCCATTAAGCTTAAATACGACAGACGACATATTCAGTCCAGAACCACCGGAATCCTGTAATTCCAGTACAATATCCTGCGTCGCGGCCCCCAGCACGCTTCCTTCTGTTGGAGATACAATCTTCGCGGTTGGCTTTGTCTTCTCTAATACACGGATTTTCAACTGGTCACCATACGTTTCGTCCGTGCTTTTCATAACTGTACTGTTGCCAGCTGCATCTTCCGCATGTATTTCAACTTTATATACATGCTCTGGCTGATTCCATGATGATTCCGCCGGCGCGTTTGTCTCTGCTGTCCAAAGTTTTGTACTTTCACTATATGTGGCCAATACTTTTTGACCATTAAACATAATATATGCTTGCTTGATACTTGACATTTTTTCCTCCTATTCGCTGGTCGTTGAAATTGGAAAATCAAATGGAAAGTCAAAAGGAAAATCCGTTTCATACTCTATTTTGAATTCAATTTTTATCTTCTCTTCTGTATTGACCTGCGTTTTTTCCGTTTTTACTTCCTTAATTTTCAAACTTCCTCACCCTCCTATTCTGCCAATTCCGGTACTTCTAAATCCACCAAAATTTCTTTCACCTGTTCTTTGATTTTAGCCGGGACATCTTCAATTTTCTTTTTCCCTTTTACGATCAGTGTCGCATAAATTACTGCCATCGTTTCCACCTCCTCCCGAAACAATATCTTTGCAAAGAAAAACAGCAGCCTTTTAACCATTGCTTTCTTGGCTAAGAATCTGCTGCACTTCCTGTTTTAAGTTTTCCGGTACGCTATCAATTGTTTTCTCTTCTTTTCTGATCAGTTCGGAGTTGCTCGTGAGGATATATCTAAAATAAAGTACGCTGTCACAATACATCGTGCACCACAAGAAAATTACTCCTACGCGTTCCATTGTGGCTCTATTGTTCCACTGGGAAATATAGAAATTCCAACATATTCAAAAGGTATGTTTATTTCGAACGGGGGAAATGACGGTGTTCTTTTCGCAATAGACGTAAGTAACAAACTATATATTGGTTTCCGGAACGGAGCAAACTGGAACGGGCGAGTTATTTAAATTTATATCACAGAACTTATTTCCAACGCCCCATTGCGTACCAGTCAAAGTTGTGCGTATCTGGTTTGCTGTTATCCGTATAGCGGGAATACGCATATCCTTGACTAACTGTGTTTTTGGATGCAACCATGATTTCCACCACTTTTCCGGACATATATTGTCCTTGCACAAACAGCATGTAATCATTTGTGCTACCTGCAAAAGGTATTGGATAAGTTATCCTGCCAAAACCATCTGTATACGAGTAATTTGCAACTCCCCATTGTACCAGCTTTCCGCTTGCATACTTTTCATAGTAGTTGTACCTGCTCGATGATGCGATTTGGACTTTGCCGCTTTCGATCACATAATCTTTTATATCAGACAAACTTTTATTTATCTTAGACATGTTCATCAATACATTAAACAGCGGTTCCACTGCAACAATATTCAACCCATTCAACTTCACCCTGTATAGTTTCATCTCATGTAACGTGTCACCATTCCGGATAACCCCCGTCGTAACTTCCGGATCTGATGCAGTTCCCGATGTCGGCGTGCCTTTTATCACTGCATATTCTGTCTCCTCAATCTCAGAGCTTTCATCTTTCCGATATCTTCGCACGATAATATCGTTTCTATTCATCCCTTGCACTCCGTTATCAATGTTCACATCTGTATAATCATTTGCAGCAATCACATCTCTACGACCTTGTATTACATATACCGCATCAAAAATGCGGATGCTGTTGTTTGTCAAGATTTGTGCTTCCGATTTTTTTCCTTCATCAAGCACATAATCATCCGGACCATACAGACCCTGATTTGCAATTCCATTCTGCTCCGCGGTCACATGTGGCCCATCTGCAAAACCATCTAATAGAGTTGTATCAACAAATGTATTCGCCATATTAATCTTCTCCCTTCAATTTGTATTCAATGCTTGTTCTTCCTGTTCCGCTCACTGACACAATCTTCCTCACAACTGGAGCTGTCATATAAATACCAGTAACTCTTTCTCTTCCGCCTACGATATCCCCAAGTTCCAAATCCATGTCAGACACCGAAATCCTCAGTTGCTTATAATTTATCAACTCAAGCATCTTTTCTCGTGCATCCTCTTCCAGCTCCTGTACGGTCTCAGCACTTGTATTTTCATAGTATTGCTCTATCAGATCAATACCTGTATAATACTGCTCCTTGCGTATGCTTCCATCCGGCCAAGTGTACAAATCAACTCTCTGCCTCTCCTGCAGTTCACCCTTGCCGTAACAAATCAGATGATTTACACCGTTTTGATAGTCTAGTATATTTAATTTTACGTTGCCGTCCTCACTCACCTCTATTGATTGCGAATGATCCTCTATCTCTTTTGCTTCCAACAGTACATATCCTTTTCCATTCGGCTCTCCTGGTCGATATTTAATTTCTATCCTAGCACCTACTTTTTCCAGCGCAGCCAAAAATGCATCGAGTAACATGCTCTGCAAAGGCACCTTGTAATCAATATAAATACCGCTATTTTTTGCCGAAGCTTCAAATATTTCAGACAATCCAAGCTTGATTATGTACTGCTTCAACACCTCATTAGCTTCGCCTTTCAGTGTTATGTATGTATTACTGTCTGGATTGATTGCTCTTTGATTCAAAATCCCTCTCCATGTCGGTCCAGTTAGTTTTACAATTTTTTCTTCCGTCACTGGATTGATGTTTCGAATCAATCCGCCATATTCTGTGTTTTCTGCAAATATACGACAATTCTTCTTGTGACGGTCGTCTTTAAATAATTTGCTCTGTATTTTTATTTCAAAGTCATTGTCCTGCCCTACATTAAACTCTACACCGCAATGGTCTACATATCCCTTATCCTGTCCATATTTGTCTGTCACGATAAAGTCCAACTAGGTGTCCCCCTTTCATTGAATAAAATAACGTCAAAACCAAACACACCGCTCCAAGACACAATACTTCTTCCGACAGGTATCTTCTGCCAAATCTCGCTCTCTGTATTCCTGGAATTAAAAATATCCTCTGCTGATCCATCTACTTTTACTTTTATAATCTTTCTATCTTTCGAGTACCTTGTGCTAGAATCAATAATCGCATACTCCCCATCATACAAAGTTGTCCGAAGTTCATAAACATGACCTGCTATTCTGATCAGCGGATTAATGCATGGACCATAAATGATCATTTTAAATCCACTTGCCACATAATGATCATTTTGAATGTACTGTATATTTCTTACTTTTGCGTATTCGTATGGGTAATCATACGGATACTCTAGCCAGGGAGATATTGCACCACTCTGAGACTGCTTTAAAAACTGGAAATGTTGCTCCGTTATCCAATATGGATAATCACTTTTAATCGTAATTTCATTTCCGATTCCAGATAAGTCATTTACCCATCTATCTTTTGCGGTACCGACTAGCCAACATTTCAGATAACTTTTCCCAACGTACAATTTTCCCGGAGTAACATTAACAATATCTTTTTCAGCAACATTCTCTAGGTAATCTACTGCATCACAAAATTTCTCACGGTCGGCATTCACCTCTATGCTCAGTGTCTTGTCTGTTATCTTTCTTTCAAATTCCTGAATCCGATTATTTTCTTCAACTGCGTCATAATTACCATCAAAAACACTTCCGCCAGTAACCATATACGGCCACTGGCAGAAATCAATTTTTTCATTATTCTGATTCCCCACATAATAAATATCATACATAATCTATCAAATCCTTTACTAATCTTGCAAAAACACGTTCATCGCACTTGAAACCCACTCCTGCTTTTATTAAAGCATCTGCAACCGAAACTCCAAGTTTATCATAATCAATAGATTTTCCACTCTGCACATTAACATTCACACTATCACTTCTGAGACTTCCACTCATTGCAACCATTCCTTCGAGCCCTCCGAGCGATCTAAGTAAGTTTGCTTCTTCTTTGGTCAATACCCATTCTCCCTCGTCCAAAAACGCCGGGAAGAAATCGCTCGGCACGTAATCCATACCGACCTTAAGGCGCGGAATTTTAGGAATATTAAACCCTTTGCCACCTACTCCCGGAACCCAATCCGGAATCTTTATATTGTTCAAACCACCTAGAAATCCATTGATTCCATCGATAATAAAATTTAGTGGAGATTTGAAAATATTTCCAAGTCCACTTACGATATTTGAGAAAATATCTTTCACATTTTCCCATGCTGCTTTCCAGTTTCCGGTAAAGACATTCTTTATAAAATCAATAATGTTCCTAAAAATATTCGTGATATTTCCAATATTATTTTTTGCTGTCTTTAGCATTCCGTCCAGCGCTCCCGAAAAAGTCGGAACTAAAAGCCCAGTGACGAGTGAAATAAAAGGACTAATCACATTATCCATTAAAAATAAAAATGCATCCATTAGTGGCTGTAATGCCTGCTGTATCAGATTCAAAATAGGTGTCAATAACTCTGCAAACAAAGAAATCAGTGGTCCTAATAATCCTGTCAATATGGGCAACACAGAATCAATCAATGTCGAGAGTACCGGTAATAAAGCCTCACCGAGCGGAATTAAAAGAACTTCTACATTTCGTTTCAATTCCTCGAACATAGAACCCAAATCATCGTATTTAACATCCTTGATTTGCTCCATTGCATCCGAAGTTTTGTAAGCCCCTTCTTCAATTCCAGCGAGTGCGGTAACTGCTTCAGGTCCTAAATCCTCCCACATGGTCCCGATCAAATCTACTCCAGCAGTATTTTGTGCAATCGGGTCTTCCATAGCAGCCAAAGCATCTAGCGTCTCGTTAAACGCTTCTTTTGCTGTATCTCCTCCGGCCGCAAACTTTTGAGCCATTTCATCTGCATTCAAACCCAATAATTCAAATCCTTGTTTTGTCGTATCGGAACCGTCCACTACACGGATTGACATTTCTTTTACTGCATCACCTACTTTATCAAGATTAAACGCTCCGGATTCTGCACCTTTTTGAAATATCGCAAACATATCCTCTGCGCCAAGCCCCATCTTATCGAACTGAACAGAATACTCCGATATACTATCAAGTAATTCTCCTGAATAATCCAAACCGTTTTGAGCTCCGCTGGCAATTAAATTCATCGCCTCTTCGCCGGAAACTCCAAAATTATCAACCATCGCTTTGGCGGCTCTAGTTGACTCCGGTATGTCATATCCAAATGTATCTCTTAAAGCAAATGCAGATTCTGTTACATTCTGAAGACTTGCGTCATCCATATCTCCAAGCTGCTTTGTAACTTCTGCCATCGCTTGTCCAATATCCGAAAAGCTTTCACCGTAATTATTTGCATAAATATCTTCCATGACAGCTTGATATCGTTCTGTCTCTTCAGTACCTTTCCCGGTAATTGCAATAAAATCGTTCATTGCACCACTAATATCATTCGCTGTCCCAACAGCTAGAGCACCCACACCTACAGCCGCTGCTCCTACACCAATTGCGGCTACTGCTGATCCGGATAATCCCGCTGTAAGTTCTCCTACCTTCCCGACGAGTGGAATAGATTCGTTTGCAGCATCAGAAAAAGCGGATTTCAGACCTCCACCTACATTTCCAAGCGCATCTCCCATCTTACTTCCTACTTTTTCCGCCGTATCTCCGAGCCCCTCAATACTATCTTCCGCATCTGATACATCTGCGTTCACATCAACATCAATACTTTTATCTCGACTTACTCCCTTGATCTTATTTTCAGCATTGGAAGTATCAGCTTTTACATCTACCGTGATACCCTTTTCTTTAATATCGATATCCATTGCCTTCTCAGCATCTTTTCCGGCATCAATCCAAGCGTCTGCGATTTTTTCAGTGGCTTGTTCTGCATTTTTTACGTTTTTATCAGATTCTTCTTTTAATTTCGCTGTTTTTTGCTCTTCAATCTTGACTGTTTTATCCGCACTCTTCTCGACTGCTTTCTCAACCTTTTTATTTGCTTCATTTATATCGGACTCCAACTTGCTGTCATCCGCCCTGAGTTCGTATGTTACATCGCCTTTATTCGCCAATCTTTACCACCTACCTTAAACCTCGCCGGCACAGTGGCACAAAATGGCGTTATATCCTTATTTCAAATTCTTTTCTACATTTTTTATTTTTACATTTAAAAAAGAGCCCTTTACACTTAGCTCCTTCTACATAAAATATATTTTGTTCATGCCCGCAACACGGACATCTTACTTTTTTAATCTTTTTACCATCTGCAATCAATGTTTCGCCATCCCTTCCAATGTAGAAAACAGCAGATCAAGACCGCTCTGTCCGCCGCCACCCTTAACAGGTAAAGCGTAATAAGATTTCAGTTCTTGAATTTCCTGTATCTGCTTCTGATTTTTTCCGTTAAATTGCGGGATTTCCATCTCGCGGATGTGCATTACCTGTTTGATTTTTGTATCTGCTCCTAAACCGTTGAATAGCCACAAGAATTTTCTCCACGGAAGTTTTCCTTGCTGATCGATTAGGTCGATACCGTATTCCTGCATAAACGATGCGTAGATATAATCACCGTCCTCTTCGAAATCCAACACCGGGAGTGCTGATTTTTTTGTTTGCGGTCGCTTTTTAACATTAATGCATTTCTTATAAATTTCTTCTAAAAGAGATATCTTTTCTGTTGGAGTATATTTCTTTAGATTCCAATCATTTTTTACCAACATTTTCAAAGCGCAGTTAATTTTTTCAAAATCTGTCAGCTCTGACTCTCTGTACAAATTCTGTATTTCGAGCACGACATCAAACGCCGGATTTACAACGAGTTTTCCTTTGCTTGTGCGTATCAAATTATTTTGCACTTCCGTTAAGATGTTCACTTTTTCCACCCTTTCAAAATCGCACGTCTTTGTTTTCGATTGTACTTGTCAAGTATTTCTTTCTTGTTTTCCTGTGTGATTCGTCTTAAATCCGGAATTACAACATTCGTAATAAATGGTGCTACCTCCGAAATCATATCGGTATATCTTCCATTATAAAAATCAAGAATAGTCTTGGTATCATCTGATCCAAAAACAGCCTCTATCAAATCAACCGATGCCTTTCCGAGCATCTCATACGCTTTTCCGATTTCTTCGTTTCCATTCAGATTCCCGTTCTGCATCGCCCCTTCAAGCTTCGACAACTCATTCTTCGTTCTTACAAGAGCGATATATTTCTGATTTAATTTTTCGATACAGCTTCCTGGATCCAGCGCAACCAACAATCTGTGCACAACATTCCCTTTTTCATCCACAAGTTCAAAATCCTGTGTGTACGCTGCTTTTCTTTTCGCCTGATATGCCATTGTTCTCTTCTCCTTTCGAGTAATCAAAGAGTGGCAATCTGCCACCCTTATTCTGTCGTTCCAATTACTGGTCTGCCATTTCCGTGAATAGTCACAGTCAATGCATTTACTGCTCCGGAATCTCCATATGCCGGAGTAATATTTGCCAACGTAATTGGCCAAATAATAACTTTTGTCCCTTTTTGCAATTTTAAATGAGTTTTTCTTGCATTACCAAGCTCAAACATCACTTTATCGCTGAGGATATAGTCACATGCTTTATCTCCTGGTTTCACAGCTCCTGTAAGAGTAAGTGTCAGCTGCGCTCCAATAACCTCTGTACTTCCCCATCCCTTGTCTGCGTAGTACGTTGCCTGATGCAATACCTCATTCAAAGACTGACTCATATTTGTCATCAATTCCGCTAAAGATGCCCACTGCGGTGTACCCTTATCCTCTGCAATATTTAAAAATGCTTCTGTTTCATAATTCAATTCCGGAGTGATTGTATTGTCCGGGAGTTCCGGCTCCGCAAATCTCTGTAAATCTAATCTTTTCACTTCAATTGCCTCCTTAATAAAATATTTTGCAATTCAAGATGCATGAGAAGTTGTAAACTCCATCCTCATCCCGACCTATTTTGTTTGGTTCTTTTGCTATTGTGGTATCCAACCAAGCGAATGTCTCGCCTTTCGGATACGCTTTCAATCGTTGTAAGTAGTTGCAAATACTGCACAACTGTTCTAATCCTACCTTTTGGTCTTTGTTTCTGCACAAAAAAAGCACTGGGATCGTTTTCTCCATGCTTTTGTCATAATACATACTATTTCCAAACCCTTCTCCGAGCTCAGCGTAAATGCCACCGCTTGGATTCAATTCTTTCAAAGATATTGTTGTCCCAAGATTACAATGTTTCTCTGCTGTCTCTACTAATAAATCAAGTAATTCAGTCTGTGGCGTCATTTTCGCATCCCCCTCCTTATCGCTGCCTGATATACCTTTTTCCATTCTTCTCCGTGTACTTCTTTTGCGTACTTCGCCCATTCTTCACGGGCAAGGGCAGATGTGAACGTAAGTTTTTCAGGTCCATATGTACGATTCCCGGCATTTCCATACATGACATCGCCATGCCAAAGATACTGCGCATACGGAGTAGACCACCGCATTGTGAATTTTCCATCTATTGCAGTCTTGTCACTGTTCGTCAGGCCACTGTTTTCAAGTGTACGCTGGTCTTTTGGTACATACTGGCTAATATCCTGCAATGCCTGATTTCCCATAACAGTCAACGCTTTATTTGATGCTGCTTTCATAAGCGCTAACGCCTTCGCTTTATCAAATGTCACTCGTGTATTGATTTTAGCCATGTTTCACCAATCCCAACTCGTAATGATGCAATTTGTGCTCATCATACAGCGGTTCAATTGTCTGAACCTTAAACATCTCGCCATTAAAAATAATAATGTCGTCCGTTTTGAATACTACACCTCTCGGACTGCTATTCTTGCAGTCGTAAAACAGCGTTGCCGCAAGTTGCACTTCTGCATTGTTTTTATCTCGCACTACCTTTGTAGATGGCTCAAGCCGCACGTTTTTTATTGTCCTTTTATTAGTTATCTGCTCTGTCCCCCAACGGTCAGCATCTTTTGCTTTAGCATGCGTAACTGTGTGAATCAGCAAGCTTTTCGGTATCGCTCTAATAGCAACCACCCCCTCTGCATAAAAGACCAGTAGGAGCTAAGATACGAACGGCTCTCGGTGCATATATGGACTGTTCTGTGCTTCCGTTTGCACTGGACGCCTTGGTGAAGTTAAATTTTCCAAGACCGGCACTCTGCAAATCTACACCGTTGTCCATATCAGCTCCGCCGTTGGCATCTAAATACTCAATCTGTGCACAAACAGCCATCTTTACCCTGTCCTGTACGCATTCCGGCATTGCAAGGATTGTAACCGGAGTCACCTTGTACATTGTCATCTCCTCGATGATTCCTCCTGCGCGCTCACACAAAGATTGGAAGTCTTCGTCCTCGATTTCCATCCCATTGTATATGCTTGCGTAATAATTAATGTCCACGTACGGCATTAGACCGCCTCCTTGTTACGCTGCTTTCTTCTTAACAGTTACAGTCTCAGATCTTGAAACCGCCGCGCCGTATACTCTACGTCCCTGTACCGCCGATGCTCCGATGTGTTTTCCATCTTTTAGATCATTCACGGTAACAGGTACCATCCATTCATCTACAAAATGACAGTATACATTGTTCCCAATGATATACTCGACTTTCAAAGTATCCGAAATGTTGTTTGTCTCATATACATCCAACCCGTTAATTCTTCCGACACGTCCATTCTGCACCACATTATCTCCCAAATCAGATGCTTTGATAAACTCCGGAGACTTCAACAACATTGCATATGTTTCATTTGTTACGGCAAGCCACATCTCAGTCGGATTCAGCCCTTTTTTCTTTAATGCTGCAACTTCATCTACAATGGATTCATAAATTGTGTCCTTTGTAAGTGCTGTCGTGTTCTTGGAAGCAGTGCCTTTTGTTGTAAGTAGCGTAATCAAATCTGTGTCCAAAGAAATGCCCATTGCGTATCCTGCAGAATCCAACCGATCCGCAATTAAGTTGTCAGGAACAGATGCAGCATCATATCCATCAACTAACTCGTTCACGTACTTATCTTTGTCGATTGCGAGCGTCTGATAAGTCGTTGTTCCTGTTTTTAATTCGCCACCTGTTGCTTTGTCGTACGTACCAACAACCACCTCTGTGTCTCTTACTGGGATTTTTACTGCGCCCGCGGTTGGTTTTCCCTCGTACTTTCTGTTAAACAGACTTACAAAAACTGCAGTCTTTCTCAATTTTGCAAGCACAAGACTGGAATATCTCTCCTGTGCTGTGTGTGCAAATAACTGTAAATCCATGCGTAGCTTTAACGCCTTATATTCTTTGTTTCTCATAATCAAATAAACCTCCTATTTCAAATCCGGGTTCAGTTCGTAGAATCTTTTTTCCACACCGGACATTTTCTTCGGTGCTCTTCCGTTCTGTCTCTGTCCCCATGATTTTCCTTTTGTTTCGTCCTCATCCTCGTACGGGTCCGCAGAACCCTTTTTGAACTGAGGGTATTTCTTCACTACTTTTTCAATCGCATCTTCGAGATCAAGGTCTTCATCCGCTGCCATATATGCTCTAGCCAATGCAGTCACATCGTCAACTGCGTCTTTCGATACGCCTGCTTCATAACAAGCACACCTAACCTCCAACCTCGATGCTTTATCAATGGCCTCGCGCTTTTCCCTGTCGTCTTCGCCATCTTCTCCGGATTCCTCCTGTCCGTCAGTTTTTTTCGTAGACTTTTTCTGATGTTCTCTCTGCCATTTTCTTTTTTCTCTGGCAAGACGTTTCTTCACAGCCTCGTCCACCTCTTCCTGAGTAAATCTTCTTTCCTCTTCGCCGTCTTCGTCCGACTCATCATCGTCCTGGTCGTCACCATCTCCGGAATCGTCTCCGTCAGAACCATCTTCGTCCTCTCCTGCAAACAATTGCAAATCGAGTGTCTGGTATTTCTTTTTCATATTCATGTACTTCATTCTTGGTACCTTCCTTTCTTTTAGCCGTTTAACGCCCGTTCGGCGGCCATATCAATGTATCTGTACGTATTCTTCGCCATAAGATTCTTGGATGTCACTTACGGCAATAAAAAAAGAATCCATCAGCAACTGTCCTCGTTCTGAAAGATTCTCGTATTCAAGTTTAATGTGTCCATCCTCTACTTCTACAGATATCTCATTCTCTGTAAAAGCACATAGCGAACGAATTAATCCCTGTGCTAGTGCAGACACAGCAGCACACACAATGTCTTTTCCCTTTTCCGCATATCCAGCATGACCATCTATCGTCAAACTGTTTTCACGAACTTTTACTACAATCAAATACATCACCCCTTTACTGCTCCGGTCGTTCCCTGCCGGTGGGAGATATTGGATCACCGCCTTTCTATGGATATCCTCTTACCGTCAAATACAAGCACATCTCCGACTTTTGCAATCTGATCACCTATCCTCACCCCTTTCAATTTTGATATTCCATCATCTATGTGATAGACAAATTTTATCGAATAATAATTAATGCGGGCAGTCAGCCACTTTGGTGCTAACATATCCGCATCTTTTGTTACTATATAATATTGTTTCATAGGCAGTCAGCTTCTTCAAACACTTTCAGCATTTTCGGAAAATGATATGCAATCCAATCAACCATCGTTTCTTCATGTCCGAAATCAACGTGTTGAAAGTTACTCCCCAAGCCGCTTTCGAACATGAATGCATGAATAATTTCATGTCTCGTGAGTTTCTTCAAATATACTGTATAATCATCAATACTATCAAGTTCATCTTCTTTTCTGAGCGCAATTCTTTTTGTAGACGAATCACAATAACCATCCGCTTCACCACTCATAAACATCTTATCCTCTTCTCTTTTCAAATGTTCAATTGTGTATTCGGTTCCAAGTATATTTACTTTCATCACTACCTCCTAAAAACGTGTATAAAAATACCACAGACCTTTTCGACCTGCGGTATTAGTAATTGTGCCATTTACAATTTTTACAAATATCTTCCCATCCCGTTTTCCTTTTAAATCTTTCTGGTACACTGTCTTTCTTCAACATTCCGTCAACAGCATCTGAATTTTCTATGCAATCGATATTTTCAATTTCTGCATCCACCAACGGACACATTACATAATCAGGATCGCCCACGTTTTAACACCTCCATTGATTTTCTTGTAGAATCATCATATTGTTCTTTCTTGAACGCCGTTCTTATGTGTCCTTTCTCGTTATCCACATAAGCTGCTCCATCATCACTGAAATAATTGGTATATTTTCCATTCCACTTTGTCACAGAAAACCTTGCATTTTTAATATACTCTTTTGCTTCTTTTTCTGTCACTTCATGTTGCCTTTCTCCATTAATATGTGTATCATCAAAAGACAACTCTTCTGCATTTGGAATTTTAGGCTGCAAGTTTATCTCGCCTCTCATCCCCGCCTCTTTCATCTCTGATATTATCTTATCATTTTTCATTTTTTCTGCAAGCTCTTTTTGGTACTTTTTATTATTTTCAATAGCATGAGTCGATATCCTCTTGTCAAAGCCAACCACCTGCTCACGGTCTCTTCTGCGATGCAAATTCTTATGTCCATCTACATAGTCCTTTAACCGCTTCTCTTTTATCTTTAACTCTACAGATGCAGATTTAAAAGCTTCCTCGCTGCCTAGCTCATCATACAGCATACACTCTCGCTTCTGTTTCCTTACATCACGTTCAAGTGCCCTCTGTACTTGTGTCTGCTTGTACAACCGATTATTTGCATCTAAATCATCTGTCGGGAAGTGTCTCTGAATATTCACGCCTGGAACGAATGGAAACTTATGATGCCCACAGTTTATACCAAGGATTCCATCAGGTTCACCATAGCTGGAAGAGTTCCACGGATAATATCTTATTTTCTTTCCATTCAGATCTTCTGTAGTTCCACTTGTATTATCCAATGAAAAGATTTTTCCTTGGTCTTTTGCGCATTTCGGACGTGCTCCTGAATGACTGTCAATCTGAATCAGGTTCACTCCCATATCTTCACACCGAGCCGTCTGCACTTCATTTGTCACGCTGCCGGACGTTGTTCGCATACACATATTCACATAAGCCTCTGGCGTCCAGTTTCTTCCGCTTTTATCGACAAATCCTGCGATTCCTCTTTCGTTGAATTGGCGAATTGTCTTTCGAAGTGCCTGTTGCCTTGACTCCGTGCCTGTGATCACTGCACCCGCATTGTTATTCATAATCTTCAACGCTTCATCTGCCGTATTCTGTACAAGACTCTTGAACGCTTCTTGTGCTTTATGCAGCATCGTTGTGTTCGTGAGATTCAAAGAGTCTTTTGCCTGCTTCTGCAAGTTCTTCATAACCTGTTTCACATTTTTGCTTTTATCGGCTTCAACAACCGAATCAATTAGTCCTTGCCTAGCCATGTAGCGAAATCCAGGTTCCGTCATTTTAACTGCCTCTTCTGCAACTTCGTTCAGCATCCGTTCAGCTGCTGTCTGACTGATGCCGGACATCTGAGCAATAATCTTGATGTTTTCTTTGTTAAGCTTCCCAATCTCTGCCAGCTTCTGCATCAGCCATTTATCTGTGTCAATCGGCTTGTTCCAATCTTTCAGATGCCTTGCGATATTCTGCATAAGCTGCGCTTCCAAATCTATGTATACACTATCTATCGTCTCCGCTATCTGCTGGTTCTTCAGAAGATTCATCTTCTACCTCACCTTCTTCCTGATCCGGATCATTAGATTCCTCTTCATCATCACCCATATCTGTCCAGTCCACATCTTGTCCAGTAATTTGATTATCTCCGGCGATGCGTTCCAATTCTTTCTCGGCTTCCTTTTCATCGCATTTGTTAATCTCCATAATCGCTGTTAATTTCGAGCGAAGTCCCGACTGCACAAGCTTGATATTCTTATCAATCGTTGTGTTTGTATCCTCTATGATGGAATCATCAAAATCCACGGTGGCATCAACCGCGCTCCCTGTATCCAAAAACGCAACAGCAGCAACCATATTTACAAGCGCCGTGTTAATCACAATTGCATTTTTTTGTCTGTTCTGGTATAAATCTGATTTATCTGAGATAACCTCAGTAGCTGTCTTGACTCCGGAAGAATCAAATTGATAACGCCCAGTTCCAAGTCCCGTCTTCAAACTTAAAATATCAAGGCTGCGCTGGATTCCGAGTTCATGTTCCTGTGATCGTATTGTCATATCTACTTCTGTGAGCTTTAGATCGCTCTCTCTGTCTCCTGGCATCTGATAATAAACAGAGTCAGATGGATCGAACGCTGGTGCGGCAACTCCATCCTGTTGCATTTGGATTCTTGCAGCTGCAATCGGAACAAGAATACGTTTTCTACCCAAAACAAACTCATTTACATAAGAATCATAAATCAGGTCACAGCCTTTCAGTTGATTAATACTGTTTGCATAAACAGATATACCAAGTGGGCTGTCTAAGTCAATATTGTTACAAATATTCGGCACAATAATTTGAAACAGAGGCTTGTCATATCCCGTAGGAATCAATGACAGTACACCATCCGGAGGTTCAAGCTCTTTATTTTCCTTCCGGTCAATATATTTGTTTTCAATGTAATATAAGTCTTCATCTTCTCCGTCTTCCTGATTCCCTTTTCTGTGTATCTGCAGATAAATCACTTCGTTGCCATCTATTACTCGAATATTACCAAACGCGCACTCTACGATATCCCCATTATCCCAAGACAGCGGATAAATCATATCTGCACGGATATAATCAATAATCACATCCTCTCCGTCCAAATATTCGACAAGCGCTCCTGTTCCAAGCGCAAACGCAATCTCGATTAGCTGATTCGCCCGAACGATAAAATTATTATTGCCTAATATCTCTTGCAACCGTTCGTTATAGTCCCCAGCTTTGATTGCCACTTTCTCATTTAACAGTAGGTTTGCCCAATCTTCACAGACTTTCTTCGCCATTCCCATCGTGTAACGCTTATGTTCTGTTGTTACAGAACCGTTGTAAACTTTATACTTGTGGAATTTCTCAACATCGCCTTGATACCATTCAAGCCATTCATCAATATGATTATACGTTTCATCCGGTGCGGTATTATACTTATTTTCTGCCAAATACTGGCGTATTTCATTACCCATATTTCACTCCCCTATGCTGCAATATACAGGATATCTCCCTGTATGCTTTCCGTGCTGTATTCTGTACTATCCAAACTATCAACATTCATCAGCCCATCATCCAAACGGACATCCATATTCTTTTTCTTATCATCGTAACAAGCGTTCTCAAATGCACTTATAATGTGCTTGCAGTGCTTCATTACTTTCCATCTGTTCTGTGCAATCAAGCTATTGTAAAATGCGATACGATCATTGATAGAGCCTTTTATTGCATTCTCAATCTCAATACCGACATGCGCCTGTACACACGCAATTTCTAATCCGGCAATGAGTGTCTGCTCAGCACTATCGCAATATGCTTCATACACTTTATACTTCTGCTTTGCACGCCTCACAAAATCTATAAAATCATCTTGCAGTTGCTTTGGATTTATACGCTTTTTGCAGTAATACTCGTCCAATACAACCACCTGCTTATACCCTCTCGTGAACCCTGTCAGGGTAAAAGAATGAGCCGACTTCGTTCCTCCGAAATCGACTCCGATTGTTGCATATATAATTTCATTTTCTTTTAACCAGTTCTCATCTATTAGATATTGTTTCACATTATCCGCGAACTGCTGATAAATCAATCCGTCAGCTGCTACCCACAATCCCAAAATAAAACGCTTGTAAAATACGCTTCCAGGACTCCATGACCGCTTGTATGCTTCCTTACGTTGTGCGGATAGTGTCAAGTTGTCGTCCATCATAAAGTGTAATCTATAAACCTTTTTCTGCTTCGCTTTATCAACAAATTCCTCTTTGATATAAGCATGCGGTCCTTCCGGATTACAGTTCATCCATACTTTCCAACCATCGACTGAGCAACGCCCAATCATTTGGTCGATAAAGCTCTGTGGAAACAGTGCTGCTTCATCCGCATAAGCCCCGGCAGCCGTCAAGCCCTGCAATGCATCTTGACTCGCCTCTGTATTTGCCCCATACAAGTAATAGGTATTGCTCCCTATCTCTATCCTTGCGTCTGTTCCCGATCGTATATATGTGTAAGACCAACCCCATGCTTCCAGTATCTGTTGCATAGGACGGACAACATTCTTTTTTAGTGCTCCCATCGTTTTTCCGGCGAGAATAAATGATTGCCCTGAAAACATTTCCTGAGACCACGTAAGAAATCCAATGATACATGCTATCGTTTTTCCGGAACGAATCGAACCATCGGCAATCACAAAATCATTCTCTGCAGAAATCAATCCAGGTCGCCACCAGTGCATTAGTCTCTGTTGTTGCTTTGAGAACGGCTTGAATTTGAAACTAGCTGGTCTCTTCTGTTTCTTCGCCATCAGTCTCGACCTCCTTGTTTTCATCTTCTGAGAACAAATCTTCTAAATCTTCTTGCGTTGGTCGCATCGCTTTCAAGAAACTTTGTATATTTTCGTCTGATGTATCCATGTCTCCGACTTCCACATCCCTTGCTCTCTTGGCTCTATCTGTTCGAATCCGCTGTTCTTCATCGTCTGCTGCGGTCTGCTGGCTCTGCCCTGCATACTTCGCGATTGCTTCATATGCCTTCACGTTCCCAGCTAATCCTTCTTTGATCATTGCCATATTTAAAGCCGATTCCAAAGTACACTCTACACCAAGTGCCTCCAGTACCGGCTTCCATTCAGGACTATCTATTTCAGCGGTAAGCAGCATGTTTAGCGTCTTCCGGAAGTCTGCTTTCCTGCGCCTTGCTTCTCCACTTGCTTTACCGCCATTTCTTCCACGTTCTCTTGCTTCGCTCTTGGTTCGCACTGGTTTTAAGTTCTGTTCATTCGCCACTTCACCACCTTCCAATCTATGGCATATTCACGTAAAAAGACACCTTACCAATAATGGCAGGGTGTCTGTATCTTTCTTTTTTCGATGATATCATAATATCACATATTCGACTGAACTTCTATGAACTCTTTTGGAATCTCCAGATGTGCTAGAGCTTTTCCATGTAGTTTATGAGTCCATCGTTCAGAATAATTCATTTTCTCTGCAACTTCCCACCAATCCATGCCTTTTATGTATCGGTAGAATAACGCATCCTTTTCATTCGTGCTTTTCAGCCTATCAATTCTTTTCTTGATGTCTTTGTAGATGATAATTCTTGTGTATCGTTCATCCGTTAGCTCTCTTTCCAGTTTATCTAATTCAGCTGCGTATCCTGACAAATCATTTTGTCCTGATCCATGAGGCATTCCATCATTATTGATTGCTATGCCCATTTTCATACTGCGAATCTCCGGAATCTCTGCATTAATTCTCCTGATTCTTCTCACGCACTCTTGATATCTCCAAAGATATTCTTTCTTTATCTCGTTTACGGTCTTATTTCTTTTGTCCACCGGCACCACCTCCCTTATGTATTTTCCTGATGTAATCCATTACCTCGATGCTTTGATATGCCTGACGATGAAATGCTGCTCTTGCATCATCGGGAGGCTTACCCGTCTCCATCTCGTCATAATGGCTGTTTTGCTCAATTTTCTGTTCATCACTTGTACGTTTGCGTTTCAAATTTCATCTCCCCCTTATCTCTGCAACGTCTTCGTACCTCACACTTTTATCTCGTCCTGTGCCTTGATTGAAGTGGAAGCCTTTATCTGTTATCTTCGTGATGATACAGCCACCACATCCGCCTCCGCTCACATTCTTGTATGTTACTATGTCCCCAACTTTGAATGTCTTTCCGTTTTCTCTATCAACTATCAATTTCTCTGTTTCATATCTGCTCATTTTTTTATCTCCTTTTATTGATTCTCCATGTCGGTCTTCCGTATTCTCTTCATACTCCTGCCTTGAAATTACCATCACGTTTTCAACTGGAACTTTACAGAACTCTGCAATTCCTTGTCTTTGTTGCTCTGCGTATTGGCTCAATTTGAAATTTTCCAAGCCCTCAGTATCTAAATCTATAATTGTCTCTGTATATCCTGTTTCTCCGCAAAAGAATCCTGATCCTTTTACCCTAAAATACAGGCTTATTGATACCTTCATACTCATTTTCTTCCCCCCCAAACTTTATCTAAACAACTTTTGTGAAGAAAAATATGGGTCCCTCTTTTTGTCTTCACATATCCAATCTCTGAAAAATTGTCAGTTTCTTTTATTTCCTTTCTGCAGCCCGGACAAACTACTTTTCCCGTCTGCCGTCTAAATATTCTTTTCACTCCGTCTTCGGTCATTTCCCTGATTCCTCCTTAATCCGTTTTATCCTTGCTTTCAGACTCTGCATCACATAATTCTGTACATCATCTTTTCGTTCCAGCGCCTGTACTACGTCTTCGTCTCTTGTGCCATCACATACCAACTGGTGGATGATTACCTTCTCCGTCTGCCCCTGCCTGTGCAGCCTTTTATTTGCCTGGGTATACAGTTCGTAATTCCAGGTAAGACCAAACCAAATTACATGGTTCCCTCCATGCTGCAGGTTCAAACCATAGGCACTGCTTGCCGGGTGCGTCAGAAGGATATCAATTTCACAATTGTTCCAGTCATCCTCATCCTGCGTGGTCTTTAACTCTCTTACGCGTAACCCTGTCTTTGCAAGCGCCTTTAGGATCCGCTCCTTGTCATGCTGGAAATTATAAAACACTAATGCCGGTTTTCCCTGAAGGGATTCCACCAGTTCCATGAATGCCTCAATCTTGCAGTTATGGATCTCATGCACGTTCCGGTCTTCGTCATAAATCGCACCGTTCCCAAGCTGCAGAAGTTTATTGCTCAGCGCCGCTGCACTTGTCACACTGATTTCTTCTTCATCCTCCGGAAGTGCCAGCACCATTTTTCTCTCCAGTTCCTGATATGCCTTTCTTGCTTTTGTATCCAGGGTAACGGTTACTGGATGGTATGTCACATCCGGAAGCTGCAGATAATCCTCTGCCTTCATGCTGATGCAGATGTCGGAAATGATTTTCAGAATGCTTTCCTCGCTCCCCTGCTTTGCCTTGTAGTTATATATCACATTGTTCCCACGTTCTCCCGGATCAAAATACCGTTCCCGGAACTGTGTATATCTTTTTCCGAGTCGTTCACCTCCGTCTAACAGATAGATCTGTGCCCACAGGTCATCAAGTCCGTTCGGGGATGGGGTTCCCGTAAGCTCTACAAGACGGTTGATCCTTGTTCCCACACCCGCAAGTGCTTTAAACCGTTTTGCTTTATGGCTCTTAAAACTGCTGGATTCATCGATCACCACCATGTCAAACGGCCAGCTGTTCCGGTAATAATCCACTAACCACACTACGTTCTCCCTGTTGGTGATGTAGATGTCCGCCGGTGTGTTCAGTGCACGGATGCGTTTTGTCTGACTCCCAAGTACCTGAGATACCCTCAGTATCTTCGTGTGCTCCCATTTATCTTTTTCCTTGGTCCATGTTCCTTCGGCCACTTTCTTCGGTGCGATCACAAGCACTTTCCGTACTTCAAACCGGTTATATTTCAATTCCTTCACGGCTGTTAATGTTGTGATCGTTTTTCCTAGGCCTTAACCCATATCCAAAAACAAGCCTATCTTGTTGATCTCAATGATTTTTTTGATACAATGTTCTTGATACGCATGTGGTTTGAATATCATAAAGCATCACCTCCTCTGTTTACATGTCGCTTAGCATGTTCAGACTGATTTTTCAGGACTTCCAAGTTATTCGGATTGTTATTTCTCTTATTCCCGTCAATATGGTGTACAACCTCCCCTTTACGTAGCTTTCTCCCGATTTTTCTTTCCGCTACCCTTCGGTGCTCATGGCATCCAAAAACCTTTCTGTAAGATTTTCCTCCACCCTTGTCTAGTCTTACTGCCCTCAGTTTCATCCTCGTAGGAAAATCCATTCTCGTGGGATTCATTTTCAGGTTTAATTCTGTCATGTGCTTAGATATGTTTTGGTAATCCTTTAAGTCTTTGTACCCGTTAGGATTTTTCTCTTTGTTCGAGTATGCAGCGAGACATGTTCGGGAACAAAAATTATGTTTCTTTACTTGGCTCGGATATCTTTCAATCTCACATCCGCACCATGCGCACTTAAGTTTTCTTTTCATCTAGTTTTTCACCCCCCTTGTATTTTCCGGAAAGCCGGATGCTCACTTGCGGATATCCGTATTTCCCGAAAAATTTGATCAATCCGTTTATCCCCTTTACTACTTCCACCGTTTGGCCAAGTTCTCTCAGCCTTTTCACCTGTACAGTCTGCAGATTCGTAAGCACGCCTGTGTCCGTTTTCAATTCTACAAACACCGGGGGTTTTTTCGGGAATATTACAATCCGGTCCGGTACCCCGCTGTTGCCGGGACTGACAAACTTATATGCCTTACCTCCCAACTTCTTCACTTCTGTCACCAATATTTTCTCAATCTCTTTCTCTAACATTTTCACACCTCCTGCAACATCTACAACCTCGCACGCGTATGTGTACTCTCTATTAGGCGCGTTAGGTAATACATATAGCGTACGTGTACTCTTTATTTTTATTTTTTTATTTTTTATAAAAAGTTTGTTGACATTGTTGACATATATTTATAAATGTTGTATTTCTGCGGTTTTTCGTGTCAACATCTTTGCAACAATCCTGTTAACATGTGAACAAACTCGTGATTTTTCTAATTTTTTGCATTTTTTACCCCTCTGTTGACAATTTCAGGCTTTGTATACAGGTGTCATTCTACATTGTTGACACCCTTTCAAACCCTCTTTGAGTTCCGTAAAAGCCATATCTCTGCGAAGACCGGTTCCTTTTCCATCCTGGTATTCCAGATAAAATATTATTGATCTCCATACTGTCTCTTTTTCCCATGTACTTGATATCACTTCCAAAACATTCCTGCCAAATCTCTGCAGCACATACCTTTTCCCGGTCTACCAGAACCTGTTTTTCTGCTGTCTGCATCCCTCCCTGGAGGTACTGCCGCCTCTGCAATAGGTTCATACTATTCCAGTCTGCTGGGATTTTTCTATCCAAAAATTCCCTTATTACACCTTCTTTTGCAAAAGACTCCCTGTGTTTTTCCTGCTGTTCTTCTGCCAGTTTTTCAATCTCTTTCGGTAAAAATAATTCTTCCCCCATTGCCCAATACACGTAGGCTTCTGCCCATATCTGATCCACTTCCAAAGGGAGATGCTGCCATACCGATTTCTTTGCTTTATGTTCTCCTACATCCACCGGCCAGAACCTTCTGTTCCCCGTGGAATCCTTTAAAAACTCGCTGTCGTTGCTTGTACCGAAGAATACGCACCGTCTTGGGTATTTATTCGTTGTACGTCCATAAGCCGCCCTATAGATATCATGCGTCTTGCTCAGAAACTGTTTGACCGCACTGGTCTCCTGCTTCGTCATCGCCGTCAGTTCCCCGACCTCATTGATCCAGGTTCCCTGTATCAGCTCCGCGGACTCTTTTCCTTCGAAACTTGTGAGGGAATCAGAAAACCACTCTCTTCCAAGAATTGCAAGAAATGTACTCTTTCCAATCCCCTGCGGTCCTGCAAAGATCGGCATGTAATCATATTTCACACCGCCTAAGATTCCCCTTGCCACTGCAGCACACAATGATTTCCGTATTACTGCACGCGTATAGAGGTTATCATCAGCCCCAAGATAATCCGAAAGAAGCGTATCCACCCTCTTTACACCGTCCCATTTGAGACTTGTCAGGTATTCCTTCACCTCATTGACCTTGTTCTGACTGCTGACGATCAGAAGACCATTGTCCAGCTTTTCCTTGCCTGTAATCCCGTAAAACGTCTCCATATAACGATAATATCCGGCATAGTCCACATCTTCCCATCTCCGCTTTCCCTCTCTCTGGTTCCACGGGAGGCTCCCACGCACCATGCCACAGCTTGCAAACTCATCCGTCACAATCTTTCCTTTTAAAAAAGGATCATTCTCCAAAATCATTGTCACGTTATTGATTGTTTTTTCAATCCGGTTATTTCCGTCTCTTGTAAGTCTTAAGACCCAGTCCACGTTTTCGTCCTCCGCCGGATTCATGCCGGAGACTTCTTTTGCCTGTTCAAACTTTTCTTTTACAACAAGACCGGACACTGTCTTGTCTTCCCTTGCAAGTTTTGACATCGCTTGAAAAGAAGGAAGCTTATTCACCGGAGTTGCCTCTTTTGCTTCTTTATCCCTGTCAGAGAACATGTGTAGCCTAATCAAATCAAACGCATTCACAAGCTGTCCGGAACATGGATCCGTTGCATGATGGGAATATAAGAACAGATCGCCATCGTACAGGATCGCCCCGCCTGTTGTGGATCCACCGGTGTATGTATATCTTCCAGGAATATCCGTTGTCTCATACATGCCAGGGATAAATTTCTCCATTGCCTGCGTGACCGTATAAGTGCGGCAGAACGCCCCAATGATTCCTTTTTTCTCTAGCGGGTTCTCCTGCCTTGCAAGTCTTCTGCGCTCGATCGCATCACTTCCCGGTACCTGCGGCCACTCGCTCACGCACTTCCAGTCCTGATACATCCCGAGCAATCCGTCCAGACTGCAGAACGGATGATCATAACTTTTACAGATATATTCCCCATCACTGCAACAACTTGGCCAGTACATTAACCGGCTTGCGTCAAATGTCGTTGGATCACAGAACTCGATCCCGATCAGCGCTGCTGCTTTTCTTGCTGCCGGCTCATATTCATCAGAGGTAGCTGTCCTGTCTAATGGGATCAGCACCCTCAGTCTTGGCGCATATCCTGTATGTTTCCTTGTACTGTAGACTGCAGCCGCACATCCAAGCCCTGATACTCTTTTCAATATTTCATCAGTCTGTCCTGCAGGGATATTATCCATATCCAAAGTCAAAATATCCCTTCCTTGTACATAAGAGCTCTTTCTCCTGTCATTGATAAAGGTGCCGCCTACGAATCCACCTACGTCCTTCAATTCCGCCTGCTGGCTTTTCCCCAGCGCCAGATATTCCTCCATTGTTTCAGAACTTCTCACCGGATTTTTCAGACGGTCCACAAAATCAGACCACATGATTTCATTCTTCGGCCAGTACGTTGCCTTTCTGGTTCCGGCCGTGCTGATCCATAATTTTCTATTGTAATCCATCTGTTTCCTCCTAGTCTTTCATATAATAACTGCTTTCAAATCCGGCTCCCTTTAAGAGCAACCCCGGTGCCCAGCTGATTGGTTCCGCCATCAAGTCACAGATTTGTTCCACTGTTACTTCCATCGGCGCATCAATGATAACCTCGTCATGTACGTGGAATACGACCTGCAAGCCTAATCGCTCAATCCTTCTGAGGGTTTCAGCTAAACAGTCTCTTGCGATTGCCTGCACGATATTTTCCGTCATTTTTCCTCCATAAGTAGATGCCACTTCCCATTTTTTTGTCTGCTGTCCGACTGTATAATAATGGATTGCCATCTTCCCGAACTGATTTTCCTTTAAGAACGGTTTCGGATAAAAAAGGTTTCGCCCACTTGGCAATTGTACTGTCAGGAAGCTCTGTCCATACATCAGCTCTCCCTCATACCGGAAAATCAAACCGTTGATGCCCTGTGGCTGAGCCGTCTGCATCGTTGTAAGCGCTGCCTGTTCCACCGCATACCACAAATCTCGGATTCTCGGATTCGCATTTCTCCATCTCTGCACAATATCCGGAAGCTCCTCTTCTGCCAGTCCCATGTTCAATGCTCCCATCGCGATCAGCGCAGCTGTTCCTCCCTGGTATCCAAGCGCAAGTGTCGCAACCTTTCCCTTCTGTCGGAGACTGTACTCCGGGTTTCCTTTTACAATCTTTTCAATCGGTACATGGAACATCTGAGATGCCGTTGCTTCATAAATCTTTCCGTGAGTAGCAAATACTTCGTTTACCCACTGTTCCCCTGCAAGCCATGCGATCACGCGTGCCTCAATCGCAGAGAAATCGGCAACTACAAATTTATGTCCCTCCGATGGGATAAAGGCTGTTCTGATCAGTTGGGAAAGCGTGTCCGGAACATTTCCATACAAGAACCTTATCCCGTCATAATTCTTTTCCTTTACAAGTTGCCTTGCATAGTCCAATGTCTTCAAATAATTTCTCGGAAGATTCTGTAACTGCACAAGCCGTCCCGCCCATCTTCCGGTTCGATTCGCCCCATAATACTGTGTCAGACCGCGTACGCGCTCATCTGCACCCTTGGCCGTTTCCATCGCCACGTATTTCTTAATGGATGTTTTCCCAAGCTGCTGCCGTATTTCGAGAACACGCCTTATTTCCTTTGGGAGATCGTTTCTTTCCAAAAGCATGGATACGTCTTCTTTTCGTAGTCCCGGAAGTTCCACATCTGCCTCTAGGCTATCTGATAGTTCTTTTTCCACCCATGCTTTCAGTTGTGCTGTACTATTTGGATTTTGCAGTCCTGTAATATTGATCGCCTCTTCTGTCAGCTCCGCACTGCTCACTCCGTCTATCGTCAGGGCTCCTTCAATCAGTTTCGAATCCACGCGCACACCAAAGGCGTTCATCCGGATATCCTGCTGCCACAACTCCTGTTCTTCTTCCGGAACCGGAAAATAATTCAGGCGTTTTAATATTGCACGCTCTGTTACCACGTCCTGTTTGCAGTATTCCTTGAACAATTCCCATTTCTCCGGTGCATGTCTCGGGAGATTCCATGTCCGATTTCCATTGCTCTTTGTCGGTTTACATGGAACGCAGAAGTACCGGATCAATGCTTTTCCGGTTGTCAGTTTCTGCTTGTCCTGCGGAAGTCCGATTGCCTTTCCGGTCGCATCCAGTCCGGCTGTGTAACCACAATACAGTCCATGTATCATAGTACATCTCCACTGTTCTAATGGTGTCTCATAACCGGCACGATTCAGGCAATACCATTCAAACGCTGCATTGTATGCATGTTTTACAACAGCCGCATCTTTCAGCATCAACTGTACATTTTCTGGGATCTGCTCTCCCTGTGCCAAATCCACAAGCTCAACTTCTCCATCATCCATCTGATAAGCAAACAATAACACTTCAAAATCTTCTGACTGTGCATATCTGTACAATCCGGCTTTTCCGATATCCACGCTGCTCTTTGTTTCAATGTCTATACTCAAATGCCTTAACATCTGCGTCCCTCCTGTTACAAAAAGGGGCATATGCCCCTAAATATCCTACATTGGTAATCCGGTAATCGGATTTATTGTAGGTTGTGTCTGCTGATATTGCTGCGTTGCTTGCGCTGCAGTCTGCTGAGGTGCAGGCGCTCCAAAAGCTTGTGAAGCTGTCGGTGCACTTCCTCCCAGCGCTTCTCCGTCTGCAAGTTTCTGCACCGGTCCAAGCCCGCACCCGATTCCTTTCTTTCCGCCAAATGCATACGGGAAGAAATTCACATTTACTCTTGCATAAATACCACTGTAAATCTCTGACTGATTGATGATTGGATTTAGATTTGCATCTACAACTTCCGGTGGATAGTCTGCTTTTGCACTCGCAGTGAATACCCAGTGTCCTTTACACTCCGGACCAAAAGCCATCCCGTCTGATGGTCTCACGCCATCACCGTCGTATACTGGAGTCGGAACGATTGGAGGACACACTCCGTTCCATTTATCTGAAACCCCTCTCTGCTTAGCAGCTTCAATTGCTGCATTGATCCGGTTCATCGTATCCATATCTGTCTTTGGTACCAAGATGGTTACCTGAAATTTTTCTTCCTGTCCCGGCTGATACGCGTATGGTTTGAATACATGTACGTATGATAATCTTACTTTTCCTGTTGTTACGTTTGTTAAATTTTCCATGATTATTGCTCCTCCTGAAATGCCTTTTCGGCTGTGATTTTATTTGTGATTGCTTCTCGCTTATCGGATTCCTTCACAAGGGTTGGCTTGCCCGGATTCTTTACGACCATACTGCCGACCATCTCCGCAAAATCTTTCTTCCCGACTGTTTTTTCTACCTGTGCAAGTGTTAACGCTTTCTTTTCGTACAGAATTTCTTCTGCAATTCCTTTTTCCTTCAACAATTCAAATGCTGCCTCCATATCGGTCCATTCTCTGGATCCTCTCCCCTCTACTGCCTTCCATCCTGCCACTTCGTTTCCCGCGAGGCATTCTTTCAGTGCATGTTCTTTTAAGTCTGAAAGCCACTTTGCCACATCTTCTCCGTAGGTAAGATATTTCCCCATTTCCTCGTTACTGATCAGCGGCGGAAGTTTTCCTTTATCCGGATTAAAAGCCAGCTTTACGTTTTCTTCTGCCCTTGCCCTGCACTGTGCTTTTGCCCTGCAGAACCGACACTGTTTTTCTCCGGGGCAGGACTCTCCCTCTCCATTGATTGCCAGTTTCGCACGATCCTTTACATATTCTGCAAATTCAAGTAATTCCCCTAATGGACATTCCCATTCTGAAATACTGTCTAATCTAGGCTGTATGATCACAAGATGGATGCTCCGAATGTCGTATAAAAAACTGTACGCCTGATATGCGCCGAGCGCATACAGCATCATCTGTGGGTTTTCTTCTGCGCTGACCGGCACGCCTTTTCCATACTTGAGGTCAATTACGTGCAACGTATTACCACTTAACAGGATGCAGTCTGCAGTTCCAAATCCATCCGGGACATACTGACTAAAATCCACCCTCTTTTCAATCGCCGAATAAGGCTCTGCTGGAAATGAAAGCGCAAGCGTTTTAATGTAATCCTTATAGATTTCTGTATAACCGTCCATTTCATCCTGCCACAACTCTTCGGTTTTCAGCTTTTTAACCTCTGCGTTATATTTCCGTTTTCCAAACTCTTTTGTCTGAAAATAATGTCTCAGTTTCATCTCGGCCAGCTCATGTGCCAGGGTTCCTTCTTTGGCCGCGTCTGATGTGGTATCCGGAAACTGTTCTTCCAGTCTTGCACTCGGAGTGCACAGGAGCCATCGATGTGCTCCCGATGCACTTAAGACCGCATGTGTTCTCTCCTGATGATTCATTAGATCTGTGCCCCCATTCCGCGAAGTCCAGTTGCAAAGTTCCCATAATGTTCCGGTGAAAGCTCCATCAAAGATGCTACTCCGAAGCTTTGGATCAGCTGCATAAGCTGCGCCTGCATCCCCTTGTCCATCAGCTGCATGGCTGCCTTAGACAGATCATCTCTTGTATACGTCGGTTCAGATGTCGGTACTGCTGCAGGTGCCTGCACTGACTGCGCTGATGCTTGTACTGGTGCCGAAGGAGTTGGTACGGCCCCCGTTGTGTTCTGCTGTTCGTGTACGGCTTGTCCGACAGCTGTCTCGTCCATTTGTGCAGATTTTCCTCCCATTGCAACTGCCAGCTGCATAAGAGCCTCTGATAATTCTTTTAATTCTGGCACATTGATTGTTACTTCTAAACTCATTTTCGTTTCCTCCTAATTTATAATTACTGATTCCTTCCAAAACCCTTTGTTCTCTTTATTTTCCAATTGGTTTTTCCTCATATATTTTTTGTATAAATAGTCCCCATAGCGTTTTCTCTTGAAGTCTCTATCCTTAAGTATCTTCTTCAATAAATTTCCTATCTTATCAGCCCGATAGTAATATCTCGGAAATTTGTCCCTAACTTCTCTATACTCTTTTATATGAGGCCCTATATTATACCTATATTTTAAATACTTTTTACCTTGATGATTGCTTATTCGTATAGAGTTACACACCCCAAAATCAAGTTTCAGATATATACTTTCTGTTGAGTACGCATCATACCGCTGAATGATAAACCCAGCTCTTTTCAACTCCACACAAAGGGTGTCTGCAATTTCACTTACAGAAGAGATATATTTTGCACTTTCTGTAGTGCTAGGTAAATTCTCCATTTGACTTTCCCTCTCTTCTATTTATGAGTTATCCGAAAATCTAAATTCCATCAGATCAGCAAGCATCAAGTATTCCTTTGCCTTTTTCGTTTCCCCATGTGTCTCTACTACCTTTTTACGGAATTCTGATAAATTTCCATAAAAACATCCACATCTTACGCCTATGTTTCCATCTTTTAATCGGAAAAAGGTTGTTGTTCTATATTCTGATCCAAAGCCATGTGCTGTTGCAAAATCAGCATTGCCATACACCTCAGCATTGCCGTACACCCAAGCATTGCCATACACCCGAGCATTGCCACACACCCAAGCATCGCCATACACCCAAGCATTGCCATACACCCGAGCATTGCCGTACACCCGAGCATTGCCGTACACCCGAGCATTGCCATACACCTCAGCATCGCCACACACCCAAGCATTGCCATACACCTCAGCATCGCCATACACCCAAGCATTGCCATACACCCAAGCATTGCCATCCTGACTTAGATTTTCCTCTTTTTCCACATATCCTCCAAATTCTCCTTTTTTAACATTTCCAAATTCCGCAAGTGCCTTGATGCGAAACAATTTTGTTCCGAAAATATTAGTGATAAATTCACTTGTTAACTCAAATTTTTTCATTTGACTTTCCCTCCAAAATCCTCTACAATTTAACTGATTAGTTTACCGAGTACCCGAGCTTGCCGGCTCATGTGGGTGCTCTTTCTTATAGTAAAATTGACGCTGCTACAATTTCTCCAGCTAAAAAACCGAGCATTGTGAGTATTACCATCACACCGCCTGTCATCACTCTTCGGAACAACAACTCGTCACGAAACTCTTTTACTGCCAACTGATTCTTCAATCTTCTCTGTCGCAAGACATCCGAGCGTTCGAACTGCATTACCTTAATCTCGTTCATTTACACACCTCCTACCAAAATTGCATTACCTACAATCCCGACGACAATTATCGCCAGTACCAAAAGAGCCATTACGCAAGCTGATCTCTTTTCCTTACGCAGATATTTCTCATGTCTGTTACGGATTCTTCTTTTCTCCCAATCAGGGAGTGCTTTTCTTCTGTTCCAGTTCACTATCTATCACCTCCCTTCAGTCGAGCTATCGCCTCTTCCCTACTAATCTCAGCATACTTCGCTGTTTCTGTTATCGTAGCTTCATATCTGTGCTTTTTCGGTCCGGTTTTGATAACTCGACCGAATTTCCAAAAACCATTTTTCATATTGTAATGAACTGTACCGACATTACATCCCATTATTTTTGCAATTGCCGGTCCTTGTATGATTTCGCTCACGTTTATCACCTCGCTTTCTACTAAATTCAGTACACAGATACATTCTGCTACTCTCTATGTACTTCTTTTTCTTTCTGCAATCGTTGCATGTCATTTTGTTACACCTCATTGCTTTTTGTTTTACTATCTCCTATACTTTAGATACAGGCATCTGCCAATGCCGAGTACCTTGAAAGGAGAAAACTATGTTAAAGATTTACGCTTGTCTCGCAGGAGACTGGGTTTGCCTAAATGACGACCCTGACTGTGTAATAAGTGAATGGCATAAGTCCCCATATCTTTGGTGGAACGAAGGAGCACCTATCTACGCCCCAGATAAACGACCAGACGACTTAATGGATAGTTTCTATGGTCTGGACTATGTCCACATCTATTACAACGGGAACGATTGGAGAATTAATCCAATTTACATCCAAATTGTGAACGGATGATATCAGACACCTTTTCAGTATCGAGCTGGATTGTTGCATCCAGCTCTTTTCTTTTCATATCAAACTGTCTGTCAACTGCAATCTTTAACTTCACCCACTGCTCATAAGTGATTCCTTGTAACGAATCAATATATTCACCCATCTTTCTCACCTCCTATTCTCTTACCAAATCATCTACCGTACATCCGAGTATGTCTGCGACCTTTTTTACCTTATCAATTCCTGGTGTATTTACATCCCATTTGCAAATGCTGCTACGTGAAAATCCAAGTTCATTTTCTAATGACATTACAGATAATCCTTTTTCGTAACATTTACTTTTAATGTTCTCGTAAATCGACATTAAATCACTCCTCTCCACTTATTAGTTACGTAAAATATTTCGCTATCCTCTTGACTAATTGCGTAAAATATAATATAATCAGAATAATCACAAACTAATTAAATTAAATATCTGCTATATCAAGATGTACGTAATAAATCACGTAACTTATAATTCTATTATACACAATATATTACGTATGTCAATAGCAAATTACGCAAAATTTGGAGGAAGTGCTATGGGATTATACGAACGTGTAAAAGAGATAGCCGCAGAAAAGGGGTACTCCATAAATAGGTTAGAAAAAGAACTCGGTTTTCCAAGAAGCTCTATAGGAAAATTCAACAAAAACAAACCTAGCATGGATAAAATCAAACAAATTTCAGAATTTCTCGGCGTGTCTACTGACCTAATAGTAGGAAATGAAGAAAACGAAACATCGAATTTAACAAGGAGGGATACAAAGGAAATCACAGAAATGCTTAATGATATGGAAGATTTGTTAAAACAGGACGGTCTTATGTTTGACGGCGATCCTGCCACACCAGATGCAATTGATTCCATATTATCTGCCATGAAAATAGGAATGGAAATGGCAAAACAGAAAAACAAAGAAAAGTACACACCTAAAAAATATAAAAAGGATTGATACTTATGGATATTAAAAAACGAGTGAATCAAATTGTCCGAAAATACGGCACAAGAAATCCACTCGAAATTGTTGAGAAAATGAATATGATTTTAGTACGATATCCATTGGAAGGTGTTCGTGGCTTCTATCACTACTTTCAGCGTAATCATATAATTTACGTCGACGATAGACTTCCGGATCACATGGTATTGTTTGTGATTGCACATGAACTTGGACATGTGTTCCTACATAAGAAAAGTAATGCAATATTCATGGATACAAGAACGCACTTTGTCAAAAACAAATATGAAAACGAAGCGAATCTTTTTGCTATGAATTTACTTATAAGCGATGAAGATATAGAAGAACATCTTGAATATACAACATCTCAGCTATCACATCTTTTCGGATATGAAAAAAGTTTGATAGAATTGAGACTAAAAAATTTTAATTGATATAACCGCTACGGCGTTATATAAAGGGGTGGTTCCCCTTGGATGTGAGCTAAAGAGAAGGAGAGGAAAAAAATGGGATTACGATTCAGAAAAAGCATTAAGATTGCGCCCGGATTGAAAATCAATTTAAACAAAAAGAGTATCAGCGCAACTGTTGGAACAAAAGGTGCTCATTACACTGTAAATTCAAATGGAAAAAGAACTGCATCTGTAGGGATGCCGGGAACTGGTATTTATTACACAAAATCAAGCGGTAACCAAAAAAGTCAAACAACCGCAAACAATGATGCAGATAGCTCTTACAGTTATTCGCAGTCTAGCGGACTGGAGCCAAACAACAATAGGGATAATAAAAAATGGTATCAAAAAACAGGTTGGATTATTGCATGGTTAATTTTATTTTTCCCGGTTGGATTGTTCCTAATGTGGAAATATGCAGATTGGAAGAAGCCTGTCAAAGGAATTATTTCTGCTCTATTCGCTTTTATAATTATCGGAGCTGCATTATCTCCAAAACAGTCACTTGAAAGTGCAAAGCTATCCGCCGACACCTCAAAGGCATACGACATAAAACAAGAGGTACAAATAAAATCTACTCTTACTCCATCTGATTACACTGTGCCGGATACCGCTTACAAAACATCCGGCGGGAAAACGAAAATATCTGATGGGAAAATATATTTCTCGGCTGATAAAGCTGGGACATACGAAATTTGGCTAGATTATGAGGGAATCAAAAGCAATAAAGTAGGAATCAAGATAGAGGATAAAAAGGCTATCGCCAAGAAGAAAGCCGAAGAAGAAGCTAAACGAAATGCCGAGGAAGAAGCTAAAAAGAAAGCCGAAGAAGAGCGAATTGCAGCCGAAAAAGCCGCTGCTGAACAGGCTGAGCAAGAAAGGATAGCTGCTGAACAGGCTGCTGCTGAAGAATCTCGTATAGCAAACGAACAACAAGCGCAGTCTACTGAGGAGACAGTATATTGGGTATCCGAAGGAGAAGTATACCATTCGAGCCAAAACTGTCGAACATTGAAACGTTCTAGCAATATTCAAAGCGGAACAATTTCGGAAAGCGGAAAATCAAGATCTTGTAAAGTTTGTCACTAAAATTTAAAAACCGCCCCTGCACCAACAGGAACGGTAGACATACATCCGAAGATGTACAGTAATTCTGAACAAATATATTGTATCATCTTCGGAAACAGCTCGCAATCAGAACATTTGTTCATTGATGGCTGTTATTTTTATACCTAAAATTACGAAAGGATGATGAATATGCCAAGAAGAAAGAAATATCCCAAACTCCCAAACGGTTACGGGCAAATTCGCTATTTAGGCTCTAATCGGCGTAATCCCTACGGTGTTTACCCTCCTGCTACGGAAGAGTATCCAAACGGACAGATGAAGCCGCAGAAAGCACTCTGCTACGTTCCAGACTGGACAACAGGCTTTGCAGTCCTGACAGCCTATAGAGCTGGCACATACATACAGGGAATGGAAAAGGATTTTGCAGAGATTAATAATTCGCAGAGTGCAGACAAGTTTATACAGTCTCTACTTGCAAATTATAATATAATGGAAGGAATCAAAAGCAAGTCAAACGAAAACTTGAGCTTTAGGGAAGTGTTTTATAAATTTTATAAAAGAAAATTCGGCCACGAATTTGCCGAAAAAGTTCAGAAGCGTAGTAGTTTGGAATACGCGTTCCGTGCCGGCTTTAAAAACTGTCAATCATTGCATGACAGAATTTTTGCTGATATCGTATCTGACGATCTGCAAGAAGTGATGGACAATTGCACGCTTAAACACGCCAGCGTCGAACATATACAAAGAGTTTTTCGTAACTTGTACAAATATGCCATTGCAAACGATATTGTAAAGAAAGATTACTCGGCATTTATCGAAATAACACAAGATGATGATGACGAGCATGGCATACCGTTTTCAAAAGCAGACATCAAAAAATTATGGGACGAAAAGGAAAATGAAATTGCAGAGATGTTGATAATTATGTGTTATTCAGGTTTCAGAATAACAGAGTACAAAACACTGGAAGTAAATTTGAAAGAAAAATATTTCTTAGGTGGAATAAAGACCGATGCCGGAAAGGACCGTATAGTCCCAATTCACTCTGCCATTCTTCCGCTGGTTGTCCGAAGAATGAAAAAGAATAAAAAATTACTCCTAACATCCGATGTGCAGTTCAGGAAAAATATGTACGCTCTTTTAAGTGAGCTCGGTATAGCGAAGCATACACCTCACGACTGCCGGCACACCTTTTCAAAATTATGCGAAGATTTTGAGGTGAAAGAAAATGATAGAAAGAGAATGCTCGGGCATGCATTTAAAGATGTGACAAACAAAATTTACGGGCACAGGGACATTGAAGATTTACGAACTGAGATTGAAAAAATAGTCTCCCCTGATTTGTTGTAAATGTGTTGTAAACCGTTTTATTATATCGCATTACTAATTGTTATATTTTGCGATATGTTAACACTCAAAAAATCCCGTGGTTGACAGGTTTTCTCTGAATTTGCGTCAACCACAAGGATTTTCAATAAACCTATTAATTTTAAATCTATGTAAAATAATTTTACAAAAACAGGTTGGAAAATCAAACGATTTTCCAACCTATCAAACATTTTACCATATATGCATTACATGCTGCATTCCAAGACTTACGATTGTAATTCCAAGCCAACATGACATTCCAAGAAGAATCGGGCGTCCTCCGCTTTTTATTAACTTTACAATGTCTGTGTTAAATCCAATTGCCCCCATCGCCATAATAATAAAGAATTTAGACAAATCTTTAAGCGGCACAAATACTTCTGCCGGTACTCCCACTGCTGTAGCGATTGTCGTAATCAAGCTTGCTCCGATAAAGAAGAGAATAAAAAATGGAAATACTTGTTTTAACGACACCTTATCTCCATCTTTTTTCTCAGCTTTTCTTGCCTGCAAAAATGCCAAAACCAAAGTAATCGGAATGATTGCCAATGTTCTTGTCAGCTTTACCGTTACTGCCTTATCAAGCGTCTGACTTCCTAAGTTATAAAGGCTGTCCCATGTAGACGCTGCTGCCGTAACAGAAGAAGTATCATTTACCGCTGTCCCTGCAAAGATACCAAACGCTTCTCCGGATGTGGTAGAAAAACCAAGTACGCCTCCAAGTACCGGGAATATAAGCGCCGCTAAAATGTTAAACAGAAAGATAACAGAAATTGCCTGTGCTACTTCTTCCTCATCCGCATCAATCACAGGTGCTGTCGCTGCAATCGCAGAGCCCCCGCAGATAGAAGATCCAACTCCAATCAGCGTTGAAATTCTTCCCGGTATGTGAAGCGCACGATGAAGTCCATATGCAATCACAAGTGATGTCGTAATTGTACAGAGTATGATCGGCAACGACTGTTTTCCGGTCTCCATCACAACTTTTAGATTCATTCCAAATCCTAATAACACAACTGCATATTGTAAAATCTTTTTCGATGTATACTTAATTCCTGGTGCAAAGGATTCTTTCTTTTTTACAAGCGGAGCAAAAATCATTCCTCCAAGAATCGCAAATACAGGACCTCCTATAATCGGAAATTGTTTTCCAAGCAGACTTGCCGGTACTGCCAATGCCAAACACAACAAAAGTCCTTTCCAGTTTTTAGATATAAAATTCATAGTAACCTCCCTCTACATTTCCGCACAGTTTCATTTTACAGCTACACTATACAGGATTATTATCATTTTGTAAAATTATATATATTGATATAATCATAAATATTTGTTATGATTATAAAAATTATTACCATATTAAAAGGAGAAACTATGCTTGATTTTCGAATGGAAACATTTTTAAAGGTCTGTGAATATATGAATTTTACACATGCCGCTCATGATTTGAATCTGACTCAGCCTGCTGTTTCACAACACATCAAATATCTGGAAATGGAATATGATGCACCATTGTTTTTGCGTGATAAGAAAAAACTAACACTGACTCCTGCGGGTGAAATTCTTCGCTCTGCTTTAGAGACGATGCGAAATGATGAGAACACTATGAAGATACGCATGAAAGAAAGTCTCTGTGGAAAAAAGATCCTGACTTTTGGTGTCACAATGACAATTGGCGAATACGCCATAGTCCCTTCCCTTTCTGCATTCATCAAAAAGCACCCCGACACCGATATTCACGTTCGTTACGCCAATACGCAAACACTACTCTCTTTTTTATACGAGGGAAGCATTGATTTCGCCATTGTGGAAGGATATTTTAAATCCGATAATTACGAGACCCGTATTTTTAAGACAGAAGAATATATTGCTGTGGCTTCCAAAAACCATGTGTTTCAAAAACCTGTTCACTGTCTGAAAGACTTAACCTCTGAACGTCTTTTGATTCGGGAGCACGGCTCCGGCACAAGAGCAATCCTGACGAAAACACTTGCTCTCAAAAATATGTCGATTCAGAATTTCCCTCATATTGTGGAAATTGAAAATATCCACGCTATCGTCAGCCTGCTTTGTCAGGACTGTGGCATCTCATTTTTATATAAATCAGCCGTTGAGCAGGAAATAAATGATGGTCGCCTGAGACAAATTCCACTCTCTGACTTTATGGTCATGCATGATTTTACATTTCTTTGGAATAAAGACAGTGTGTTTTCACAGGAATATGAAGTAATCTTTAATGAATTACAATCTTCTATCCTTCCATGACATCAAAAAAGGACTGCTTTTTGCAGCCCTTTCTTCTATAATCCAAATTGAATCTGATTCTCCTCAAGCTCTTCTTGTCTTTCCTCTTCCCGTCCGTTCTTCTGCTGCCTGAGGCATTCTAAAATAGCTTCGTTCAAAGACAGCATCTTTTCATCCAACGCAGATACCATCTCTGCACATTCTCTTAAGTCTCTGCTGATGTAAGCCGGTGCTTTTCCCTCAAACTTATAGTAAATCTTATGTTCTAAACTAGCCCAAAAATCCATCGCAATCGTACGTATCTGAATCTCAACTTTTGTATTCACAACGCTATCTGACAGGAAAATGGGAACTGCCACAAGCATATGATAACTTTTATATCCACTTTCTTTTGGATTCTTAATGTAATCCTTGATGGAAAGCACTTTCAAATCGCTTTGATTCCCAATCATCTCCGCAAGTCTGTAAATATCGGAAGTAAACGAACAAATCAATCTCACTCCTGCAATATCGTTCACATATTTTACCATATTCTCAATCGTTGCCTCGTATCCGTACCTCTTTAATTTTTTGACAATGCTCTCTGCCGTCTTAATTCTCGTTTTAATATGTTCTATTGGATTATACTGATGCACATGCTGAAATTCATCATTCAAAATCTCTAATTTTGTGCCCACTTCTTTCAATGCTGAATTGTACAAAAACATAACTGTTTTCCAACTATCAACATCTTCATAACTTTTAATTGCATCTAACATCAAGTTCTTCTCCCCTATCTTACTCGAAGAGTAATTATTACTACAATAGTATACCATAATCCAAAGAGACTGTCATAAACTTCATGCTTTTTTTAGAAAGTTTCTCTTCATCAGCCTTTATAATTCTAGTTTCATATCGCCATACTGAATCCATTTTTTCTTTCTCATAAATTCTGAAATGAGCAGTGTCACAACAGCTGGAAGGGCAATTTGTATCACTATAATTTTCACCAGTACAACCATCGGCGGCTCCACTGCCGTCATCGTCTGCCATGTCATAATCTGTCCGACAAGTCCTGCTGTTCCCATTCCAGAACCTGTTGCATTGCTTGTCATGTGCAGAATCATCGTTCCGACAGGTCCTAAGATAGCACTTGATAAAATTGCAGGAACCCAGATAATTGGCTTTCTCACAATATTTGGCACCTGAAGCATCGATGTTCCGATTCCTTGTGCTAATAGTCCCCCGATTTTATTTTCGCGATAGCTTGCAACTGCAAACCCAACCATATTACAGCAGCATCCAATTGTTGCAGCTCCTGCCGCAAGACCGGAAAGATTCAAAATAACCCCAAGCGCAGCGGAACTGATCGGAAGTGTCAGAATCATTCCCATCAAAACCGAGACAATAATTCCCATCAAAAACGGCTGCTGCTCTGTTCCCCAATTAATCAATGCTCCAAGCGCTGTCATAAATTCAGAAATCGGAGGTCCAACTAAGAGACCTACCGCCGATCCGGCTGTAATCGTTACAATAGGAGTAACCAAAATATCCACCTTTGTTTTTCCTGAGACAAGATGTCCAAATTCAATCCCTACGTAAGCCGCAAGAAATGCTCCCAACGGTTCTCCCGGTCCTGAAAATACCATGGCACCATCTACAAGAACACTTCCCGCGAGCAGTTTTGCCGCAAATGCGCCCACCATTCCGGCAGTCGCTGCTGACAGCACAACAAGCGGACTTTCCTTAAAGCGATAGGCAACACCTACACCAATTCCTGCCCCCGTAAATGTGGCTGCCATCTTTCCAAGTACAAAAATCATATCCCCGACATTCCCGCCAATCAAACTTCCAATCTGCTGAATAATCGTGCCGACGATCAATGTTGCAAAAAGTCCCTGCGCCATTCCTGTTAATCCATCAATAAAAATACGATCTAATAATTTCTTTAATTTTTCCATTCTATGCTCCCATTACATTTTATTTTACATGTGTCTTGTCACTAGCAAAGTCTACCATATCTGCCTATAAAAAGTCAAGCATGTCTATATTGAAAATCAATTGCAAAGTATTGTATAATGATGCATACGAACAAATATAGAAAGGATGACAACCATGTTTCGTTTATGGGGAAAAATATTTAAAGATAATCGAATGTTAAAAGATACTGTCATCTGTGATGATACAGACGATACAAGAACGCACAAGATTTTTCATGCACTGGATGAGATTTGTTACCAGTTTGATTTAAGTAAACCGATTTGGCTGGATTCTACGATTGCCGAATTCAAAAAACATGACAAAGCACGCTTTTATCAGGACAATTTCGTAGATTCCATTGATTTTGACTATCTGGAAATTCATATCATTGAAGAGTAACAAATGAGGGATGTGAGCTTCTCAAAAGCCACATCCCCAATTATCATTTTTCAAATTGCTATTCATTTCGAATTGCTGCAAGCGGGCTTAATTTCATTGCGCGCCGTGCCGGGAAGTATCCTGCCGCCATTCCCACAAGAATCGCAAATGCAAGTGAAATCAGCACAAGCCAAGGTGGAATGTAAGAAATTCCATCTGTCATCCCCATCTCAGTTCCCATGCTTCCAACCACTTTATTGACCACGAATGACATCATAAGACTTAAGATATTCCCGATCACGCCCCCGATCAGTCCGATAAATCCGGCTTCCAGCAGAAACATCTGCCGAATATTTTTCAGACTGCAGCCTAACACTTTAATAACACCGATTTCTTTCGTTCTTTCATAAATCGACATCATCATCGTGTTTGCAATACCAATCGCAGCAACAAGAAGGGATACCGCACCGATTCCGCCGAGAACCGCCTGTATCATTGCAAACTGTTTCTGCATACTTTCCAGATACTCTGCATTGCTGTATGTCTGAAATCCCAGTGTCCTAATTTCATTGGAAACAGATTCTACATTGTCAAGATTATCCACTTTTACCTGTGCTGAACTATACGTAAAATAACTGTAAGGTTTTCCGCTGCTCGTGGACGGTTGCCCCGGAATCACTCTTCCCCGAAATTCTTTTTTCAAAATGGTTTTCAGTGTCTCGATATCACAATAAGTTGAGTAAGAATATGCATTGTATTCATCAACGGTTCCTTCCACGACACCGGACGCTTTTACAACATATTTTTTTGCTGTCTTTGGTGTCTTCGTTGCTGTCTCTCCTCCATTTTCCACATTACCAAAACCACTTCCCGACTGGCTCTGGTAATAGGCATCTGTATCCAAGATCAAAAACAGAGAATCCTTGGCGAAATCAATATCCGGAAGTTCTCCGGTATCCCAATAACCACTGCCTCCTGATTTATTGCTGAAATTCGTGATTACCATGTTTCCCATCACCAGATCTAATGAGCTTCCATTTTCAGCCGGTAATTTTCCCCCCTCTTTCAATGGAATGTTCATTTTTTCCAATGCCTCATGGGACATTCCCTGCAACGTCAAAAATCCTTCATAATTGCCCTTTAACGCAATTGCAGATACTTCTAAAACAGGACTTACAAATTCTACATTTTCTAACTTTTTCAATTTTTCAATCACATCATCTGTGATATATTCTTTCGATTCCTCTCCGGAATCTACCATCATGCCACCCTGCCCGCCTTTTCCTGTCACCTGAATGGTCGTCAAACCACCAGATTTTTCTATTTCTTTATAGGTAGACTGCTGAAGACCAAGTCCGAGAGAAATCATAACAACAATGGAAGCTGTCCCAATCACAACCCCTAGAACGGTTAAAAAGGTTCGAAGCTTTCTGCGTTTCAGATTTCCACTACTCATTCTCAGTAAGTCTATTAAGCTCATCCTCTAAAATCTCCTCCTCTTCTGCTCTTCTCTTTTTCTCTTTTTTCTTCTTCACAATTACAACTACAACAATCACTCCGATGATAATTACTCCGACAATCACCGGAATAATCGGAAACGCTTTTTCTTGCTCAACCATTTCACTTTCATTCATCATCATGTCATCTGTCATCGGTGCTGTCACTAAAAGTGTCAGTTCTTTTTCAGTTGTAAATACTGCTCCCGACTCATCTTCATAAGTAACAACCATCTTAACTTTACCATCACCTGTTGTCTCTGACTCTCCGGTTATCATACCATCAATTGAAGCTGTCGCTCCGGATTCTACATTTCCGACAAAAATCTCTTTAGATTTGATTCCTTCACCCTCAAATTTTGCTTTTACGTTATACAATTTAATTCTTCCCATGTTATACAGGCTGCACATGACATTAACTTCGCTTCCAACTTCCACAGTCTCTCCACTCAGCTCAAATTCACTGAATTCAAATCTCGCATCCTGTTTAACCGGAACTGAGATACTTGATGTACTTTCAAATTGTGTTCCGCTTCCATCTTCATACTTCATAGACATCTCGACACTATATGGTTTCTGTACCAGATCTGATTTTGCATTCATATCAATCGAAATATCTTTTGTCCCATTTGCTCCGATTCCATCCAGATATACAGTGCTAGAGCCGGACGCCGGAAGGAACGCCGGAGATGCAGTATTTGCATCCTGTCCTTCTGTCGGTGCGTTAAAGTCAAACAGCATATTTTTTACCGCTGTTGTCTTGGATGTATTTTTCAAATGTACAATCAGTTTAAAATTGCTTCCCGCCTTTACTTCTGCCGGATCTGTTGAAAATCCTGTGACAATTACTCTCGGAACAGATGTCGATGTCGTTGCTGATCCGCCGCCTGCACTATCTCCTCCAGTATACATCATCGGTTCACTGTTGTAGACACCTGTATCCCCCGAAGGCTGCTGCGGTTGTGGATCTGTCTGTGGTTTTTCTTCTGGTTTTTCCTGTGGCTTCTCTTCCGGCTTAGCTGTCATTTTTACAAATACACTCTGCTCAAATGCATTTTCCAATCCATCGTAAATGACATTGAATTTTACATTATAATATTTTGATGCCACATCTTCCCTTGCTTTCACATCATATGTGATCTCATAAGATTTTCCTGCTTCGATCTTATCCACTTTCTGTTCATAGGATACATTTTCAATTTCAAACGGCCACTTCTCAATATTTGCCCTCACCTGCGGAGCTACCACTACATTTTCAATTGCTGCATCTGTGCCGTTTGTAATCGTAAGCTTTAACTCTTTTTCTTGTCCATACTGATAAGCCGGTGTCGCAGTTCCACTCGCCTTTACGGTCACTTTTCCTGCTGCGTGCAGTGGCATCACCATCCCTGCCACCAGAATCATACTCATGGCAACCATCATTATTTTCTTAACCTTTCTCATCTTCTTTCTCCTCTCCCTTTGTACGGTTGTCTTCTATCTTTACAATCTCTCCATCAATAATATGGAAAATTCGATCGGCATACGAAGCCAGATGATTGTCATGTGTAACCATAACAAGCGTCTTTTTCTGCTCCCTTACCACCTTCTGCATCAGTTCCATCACCTCTTTGGATGTATGCGAATCCAGATTTCCTGTCGGCTCATCCGCAAATATAATCTTTGGATCAACAACTAGTGCCCTTGCAACTCCGACTCGCTGCTGCTGCCCTCCCGACATCTGATTCGGCAAATGCTTTTTATGCTTTTTTAAATTGACCAGATCCAGCATCTTATCTGCTTTTTTTAGTCGGCTTTCTTTTTTCTCTCCGCGAAAGCCCAAGGGCAATGCCACATTTTCCACCGCATTCATCGTCCCGATCAGATGAAAAGACTGAAAAATAAATCCAACATGATCACGTCTAAAGCTGACAAGCTGATCTTCCTTCAGCTTCTCCATGTGCTCGCCGTTGATGATCACTTCTCCTTTTGTCGGTTTTTCCAATCCGGCAAGCATATTTAACAACGTTGATTTCCCCGATCCCGAAGTTCCTACAATCGCACAGAACTCTCCTTCGTTGATCGAAAAATTCACTCCATTCAGAGCATGCACAACACTGTCCCCGACACGATAGAGCTTAAACAAATTCTTCACTTCTATAATTTTCCCCACAGATACTCTCCTTCCTGTTTTTTTCTTAATTTTACTATACCAAAGGATTTTCTGAATATTATATAGGAAATCTTAAGTTTTCCTTAACCTATAAAATAAGTGCTTTTAAGCAAGAAAAAAGACCTCAAAAAGCTCTTTTCTCTTGACTCTATTTTTCTTCTCTTCGTTTCCAAACGTTCACACTTAGCAACGCACTTCCTGCCGCTGCAGCCAACAGCCACATCAACAAAGCAGCATCTCCTGTTTTTGGTGAAGGGTGTGTTGGAGTCGTTTTCTCTTCCGATACCGGTTCTTTCTCTGGTTGTGGTACCGCTGTCTGTATTTTTTCCAAGCCTTGTAATGCACTGTCAAGCTGTTTTGTCGCTGCATCAATCTCATCTTGAACTGCAAATTCATCTGCTAATACCGTCTTTGCATTTTCCAGTTCTTTTTCTAATGTCGCATAACTGGCTTCTGTTGAAACTTCATCCATCACACGTGCAACTGTGTAATTTGGCATTACATTCTCTGTCAATACAGATGGTACAAACATTTCTGTTGATCCACTTTCTTTGAACGCTTTTAATTCTGTCAAAATACTTTTTGCACTGTTAAATGCATCCTGTGCAATTACTTTTCCAATCTCTGTTGCTTTTTCCTGTGCAAGTTCCGGTGATTTTTCATATAACTTCTGCATATCCACATCAACTTGTTTTTGCTGTTCAATCAATTCTGCCTGATACGCATCCCAGTATTTTCGAATATTTGTCCCATACAATTCTCGATTGTCATCTGCCAGATCATTCAAGTCATTGAACACCCAAAACATAGAATTCTCTACAGATGTCAGCTCATCATTGTGGTATCCATCCCATGTCTCTGCCAGCAGTGCTCCATAATACGGAAGATATAAAGAAAACTCTGCTCTTGACATCGCAAGCCATTCTACTCCTGACATTCCCTGATACATCCCGTTACGCATCTCCAAAATGTGACATTCTGCCTGATTCTTATTGCCGATTGCATAGATTGACTCATTTACATTGGAATCCATCTTTGTTCCTTCTCCTCTGTATGCCAGAAACTTCATGATATCCTGTGTAGAAAATTTTTTATTCGGCGTAAACAACAAATCATACGGACCATAAACGCCATCCTCTGAAGGCTCAATACTTAAACGCTCTCCTTTTTCATGGTTCAAGTAATATGTTCCCTGCCACAAACGTGTCAGCTGATCTTTTCCCGGGTTTTCTGCACCATATGTCTGCGCGACATGAATCATTCCATCTTCTGTCTTTAAAAATCCATTTTCTTCGGCTAATGATACCAGTCCTTCAGATGCAATCACATTTTCTGTATCTGTAACATCAACCGTTCCAAGAAGCATCATATTCGGAATTGCTGCAACCTGATCCTCCGGCAGCTTAATGGCTGCATATTGATGACCGGAAACAATTTCCATGTACCACGCTTCATTTGGATCACTGATCATAATCGTGTTACATTCCCCCGAACCGTATTTTTCCACAATCTCTCCTAACAATTCTACTCCGTCTCTTGCTGTTTTTGCCTGCCCAAGTAGAATCGATCCCATCGATAATTCACAGATACCGGTATCCACCAATGGATCTGCCGCTTTTGCCTTATCATTGTAATAGGTAGATACAGTGGCTGTCATAGCAACCTCATTTTCATTGATTCCTACCTCTGCATAAGGCTCTTCTCCTTCTCCAAACAGTGGTGAATCTTTTGCAAGTGTATATTGATATGTGTGCTCTGGATATGGCATTGAAAATCCATATGCATCTTCAAAAATTGCTCCTAGTTCATGGTCTTCTGCCGGATGCACTGTAAATATTTTTGTATGTCCCACTCTGATATCCTCTGATCTTCCAATATAGGACGATCCATTCTCGGAAACTTCTTTCCCTACATATACCCCCATACAGGCAAATCCCTGCATAGAACTCCCCATGGCCATTGTGCCTGCCAAGACTAGTGCTGCTATTTGTTTCTTCTTTATCATTTTCCCCCATTCCCTTCATTTCCTTTTTGTATAACTATACATTTTATGGTTGAGTGAAAAAGTAAATTCCGTATGTAAAGGTAAATTCCATACTGAAGACTAAATTCGATATTTTGGGGTTTGACGAATTGCGTCAAACCCTTTAAAGTGGAATTTAACTAGATAACAATCGACTTTCTGCTACACACAGACATGCTAATCAGACAACTGGAATCGTGCCCTGTAAGACTAAATTCCACTTGTCTGCTGAAAACGATATGGAGCCTATATCCGCAGATTTCTTTTGTTATCTAGTTTTATTTTTTCATTAATGCAGGTGTTAATATAATCTCATCGGATGGGATTTCCGTAAGAGCAAAAAAATTTAAGAGTTCCTGCGGAAGCATGAGTTTTGCTAATGCCATGGGTGATAATCCGCCGAGACTCTGTCGTGGGGCACTATTGATATGGCTCATCATTAGATTAATATCATTTTGGGAGTAGTCATCAAAAGATGTTCCTTTGGGACATATTTTGCGGATATACTCATGATTTTTCTCGCAATGAGGTTTTTGCCAGGAACACATAGGATCACAATAATAAATACTTGTTCGTATCAGATTACCCTCTCCACATTCCAATGCATCTGGGATTTGAAATTCACCCCCTCTGTCAGTTAAGATCAGAGAAAATGCAGAGGCAAAGGAAAAAGTTCCGATTGTATGTTCAATAAGGTCAAATACGTTTTTTACCTGGCGGGGTTCTTTGTTGTCGAGAAGATAAGCCATCATGAAAGAACAACAGTCAAAGTGAAACGTAAGCAATACTTTACGGGAACCTTCACATCCGAGTACGGTGTCCATTTCTGTGATACTTGTGTCAGGAAATTCTTTTAAAAACGATTGAAGATCCTTATAGGTGCGTCCTTCGTAAATGGCTTTGTCAACTGTGTCAGAAGAGCCGGAAGAACGAATCTTATATTTCACCTTTTTTGGAAGATCAATGTTTTTTACACTCAAAATCCCGGATTCGATGTAATTATAAAGAGTTTTCTCGGAGCACGGGATGTTTGGATGGTTCTGTAGAATCATGTAAGGTGATTGCCCCTGTAGGATGAGGGGAGTTACTAATTCATCCAGTCTTATTAAAGCTTCTGGAGAAATGTTGATACCGGTTCTTGATTCAACTAGAACAGTTCGGTATTGCCTATGAGCAGTGGAGGCTCTATAGTAGGATTTATCTAACCGACATCCGCTTTTCTTGCTGCAGGCATTGCAGACAAAGGGAGCTTTGTCCAGTTTTTTACAATGATAACTGCGAGGAGTAAATTCATCACAATGAGAATTACAGTGATTGCAGAACTTACACATTTTTTTGCAGATAGGATCAAAGATTTCACAGATGTTCTTCTTCTTACAGTCTTTAAAAAATGCACATTTGTTTTTAGGTTCATTGAAATGACTATGCTCTTGGAAGGAACGATGCTTTTTAATCTCTTTAGAGATTGTGGTTGGATCTTTTCCCAACTGTAAAGCAATACTGCGAAGGGAGTTTCCTTGATCTAATCCTTTTTCGATTATGATACGATTATCTATAGTCATATGTTTTTGGTTTCCAGGAATTGATTTACACATAAATACCTCTTTTCTACTGCGGATAGGAGGCATTAAGAATCATAAAGGATAAAATCAAGAAGTGTAAGAGTAAATTCCACATGAGAGTGGAATTTAGAATTTCATTCAAGGCTATACATTTTATGTGCTCAAACTTCTTTACTTTTCCTAAAAAGTATGTTATTTTGAAGAAACAACTTTTCTCGCTGCATTTCACCTTTTTCGCAGCAAAATCTCTTAAGCCTAAAGGCTTCTTTTTTTCCAGCTTCCACTCAGAAGCATTGATCCAACAACACACATGAGATAATCAAAGGAGGTTCATCTATGACAAACAGATTAAAACAATATTTTCCCATGCTTCGTACACGTACAGAAATTATGGAAATTATTCTCAAAGATGAAACATTAAAAACTTTATTTGACAGTTGGGAAACAGAATTCCAAGAAGAATTTCTGAATATCTGTACAGGTATATCCGGAGTCAAAGTATTATACGATTTTATGATTAAAGAAATACTGAATCCAGAGGCAGTGCCAGAACGAATTGGAGAACTACTATCTTTACTGCTAAACCAGAAAGTAAAAATACTAACCGTACTGCCAAATGATACTACCCGCATCGCTGATGAAACATCTCTTATTATCACCGATATCGTTGTAGAACTTGAAGAAGGCAGTATCGCAAACATTGAAATACAAAAAATCGGGTATCAGTTCCCCGGTGAACGATGTGCCTGTTATTCCTCAGACTTGCTTCTACGGCAATATAAAAGAATAAAAGGAATGCAGAAAAGAAAATTTACATATAAAAGTATCAAAAACGTCTACACCATTGTCTTCTTTGAAAAAAGTCCAAAAACATTTCATAAATTTCCTCAAAATTATCTTCATTTTTTTGAACAAAAATCTAATACTGGATTGCAGATGGAATTGTTACAAAAATATATTTTTATTCCTCTTGACATCTTTAAAGAAAATCAGCAAAATAAAGATATCAAAAACAAATTAGATGCATGGCTTGTATTTTTAAGTATGGATAATCCCGAAATGATTGTAAAACTTATCGAAACATATCCTGAATTCAAGCCAATGTACGAACAGATCTACGATATCTGTAGAAATATTGAGGAGGTCATGGGGATGTTTTCTAAAGAATTACGAGAATTAGACAGAAATACTGTCTTATATATGATTGATGAAATGCAAGATGAGCTAGACCAAAAGAAAATACAATTGCAAGATACAGAATCCAAATTAAATGATGCACACACTCAACTAAACAGTACACAGGATGAACTACACTCCACACAGGATAAACTGTACTCCACACAGGATAAACTACAAAAAGCTCTTTTAAAAATTGCAGAATTAGAGCATCAACATACTAAAAAAAGCAGGTAGCTCCTACCTGCTTTTCCACTCTTATCCCATCTGTTCCAATACTTCTTCTGCAATATTTCTTGCATGGTCTGAAATACGCTCCAGGCAAATAATCGTATCTAAGAATACAACTCCCGCCTCTGTATTGCACAGATTGTTTGTCAAACGTTTGATATGTTTTGAACGAAGTTTAATTTCCAGATCATCTGCCTTCGTCTCTTTCTCAATTACCTTTAACGCCTTGTCCCGACTGCTTTCCACAAAAGCTTCTAATGCATAGCCGTAGCTGTCTGCACAAACTTCTATCATCTCTTTGATTTCTTCTTTCCCTGTCTCAGAGAACGACAATTTCTTTTCTTTTAACGTCTCTGCAAATTCTGAGATATTTTCACAGTAATCACTGACACGTTCAATATCAGAAACAATTTGAAGTAGGTGTGCCACTTGCTGATGTTCTTTTTCTCCAATTTGAAGTCCCGTAATTTTGATCGCATAATCTGTGACTCCCGCAGTCAGTTTGTCCACTTTGGATTCATCTTCTTTCAATGTATGAATATCTTCTTCACTCAGTGTAAAAAGAACGCGTTTTGCCGCATCTAAAGTCTCATTCACAATCGCTCCCATGCGTGCCACTTCACTGACTGTAGCTTGAAGTGCAAGAGAAGGAGTCTGTAACATTCTATCATCCAGTGAAACAACACTGTCATCTCTTTCATCATCCTTCACACCACTGATTTTCTTAGCAAGTCTGATAATCAGATTGGATACTGGGAACAGCATTACGGTTGTTGCAATATTAAAAATTGTGTGTACTGTACTAATCTCTGTCTGTGTAATCTGACCGTGTCCCCAAACAGGATTGACCACTTTGAAAAACACAATTGCTACCACACTAAAAATAATCGTTCCAATGATATTAAACAATAAATGCATAAGTGCTGCTGTCTTAGCATTCTTTTTCGCACCCATACTTGACAACATTGCAGTTACACATGTACCAATGTTCTGTCCCATAATAATATAAATTGCCGCATTAAATGGAACCAACCCTGCTGCTGCAAGACTCTGCAAAATACCAACAGACGCTGATGAACTCTGGATAATCGCTGTAACAAGTGCTCCCGCTATAATTCCCAATAAAGGATTCTTTCCTAAAGTCACGAAAAGATTTACAAATCCTTCTGACTCTTTTAACGGATCAACTGCTCCTGACATTGTAGAAATACCGACAAACAAAAGACCAAATCCTACGATAATACTCGCAATATCCTTTGTGGATCTTCTTTTTCCGGTCAACATAATCACAACACCAATCATAATCGCAATCGGCGCCAGTGTTGTCGGGCTCAAAAATTTTGCCCATTCCACGCTGGAAACAAGCCATCCTGTTACCGTTGTCCCGATATTCGCACCCATGATAACACCCATTGCCTGTGTCAGGTTCATAATTCCTGCATTCACAAAACCTACCACCATGACAGTCGTCGCCGACGAACTTTGAATCACAGCAGTAATAAATGCTCCCAATAGTACTCCTAATAACTTATTTTTTGTCAATGCTTCAAGAAGCGATTTCATCTTATTCCCAGCTGCATTCTCTAAGCCTTGAGCCATAATCTGCATTCCATAGATAAACATCCCAAGCCCGCCGAGGAAAGGGATAATAATGCTAGTGTAATTCATAGGTTTCCTCCTTCAAATCCTCTCAATAAACTCACTATTTTTACCATAACATTATCTACGGAAGAAAACAACAAAATTTTACATTTTTTTGACATTCTTTTAACTATTTCTTCATTTTCGGGTCGAAAATGAGCGAAGCGAGGTAACCAAAAATAAGTGCCGCAGAAATTCCAACTGCACTTGCTGTAAATCCTCCCATAAATATACCGATAAATCCTTCTTTCCCGATTGCCTCTTTCACACCTTTAAATAGCAAATTGCCAAATCCAAGCAACGGAACACTCGCACCTGCCCCTGCAAATTTTAAAAACGGCTCATAAATGTTTAAGAATCCCAATACAGCACCGCCGCACACAAGCAGCACCATCACTCGTCCAGGCATCATTTTTGTCCGATCCAATAGAATCTGAATCAAGGCACAGATAAGCCCTCCTATCCAAAATGCATTTACATACTCCATATCCTTCTCCTTTTTAACAATGTTCCAACACAATCCCATGCGCGATTCCAGGAACGCTCTCTCCCTCATTAAAACTAACTGTTGACATCAAAGCCCCGGTTGGCACAAATAACACTCTCTTCCATTCTCCGCTTGCAAGCTTTGGAAGAATATACGCAGAAAGCGTAACCGCCGCACATCCGCACCCACTTCCTCCTGCATGTGTGTCCTGTGTCTTCTGATCAAAAATCATCATCCCACAGTCTGCATGATTGTATTTGATATCTTTCCCCTGCTTTCTTATCAGATCAAAAAGAATGCTTTGTCCCACATATCCAAGGTCTCCTGTAATAATACGGTCATAGTCACTCTCCTGTCTTCCAAAATCCTGAAGGTTCTGTATAATCGTATCACAGGCTGCCGGTGCCATACATGCACCCATGTTCTGAGAATCCTTCAATCCAAAGTCTACAATCTTGCCGACTGTCACACCAGCTACCCTCACATGACTTTTCTGCCTTCCGATTAAAAATGCCCCACTCCCTGTCACTGTCCAGTGTGCTGACAACGGTCTTTGACTTGCATATCCAAGTGGAAAACGAAATTCTTTTTCTGCACTTCCAAAATGACTTGATGTCACAGCCAGCATATATTCGCCATATCCCGCTGCCACGCTCATCGCTCCCAATGCAATTGCCTCTCCTGATGTTGAACAGGCTCCATAAAGTCCGAACATAGGAATCTGAAGTGCCTCCACTCCCATAGATGTCGCAATTCCCTGACGCAGTAAATCTCCTCCAAACAGATATCTGACTTTCTCCAACGCAATATCTGCTTTTCCAACTGCCAAAAGACATGCCTCTTTCTGCATCGTACTCTCTGCTGCCTCCCAAGTATCTTCTCCAAACAGATTTTCCATCTCCACCATATCAAACAATTTTCCCAAAGGACCTTCCCCTTCTTTCTTTCCCACAACAGAACCACTGCTGATAATATATGGTGCTTCCTGAAATGCTATGCTTTGGCTTCCTTTCGTCATCATAGTACAATCCCCACTTTCATTAAGAAATAGTAAATCAATCCAAGTACCCAGGAAGTCAGTATCCCATATAAGATAACAGGACCTGCTATCGTAAAAATCTTACATCCGATTCCAAATACCTGTCCTTCTTTCTTATACTCAATCGCTGGTGCTGCCACAGAATTGGCAAATCCCGTGATTGGGACAAGCGCTCCTGCACCACCCCATTTTGCAATACTTGGATAAATATTAAAGCCGGTCAGCAATACACTGATGAGCACCAGAACTAACGATGTCCATGAACCCGCTATTTCTTCTTTCATTCCTGTATTTTTACAGTAATTCAGAATCACCTGCCCAAGCAGACAGATAGTCCCTCCCGTCACAAACGCCTTCGCCATATTGACATAGACATTGTGTACCGGTGTTTTTTCTTTCACATAGGCTGCATACGCCTGTTCACTCATTTTTTTCATTTTTTGTCCTTTCCTACCATCCTTTCAGGAAAAACAGCAATGCGCCAATTCCCTTCCCGATGGCCATGCTTAAAATGATATACGGCACTCCTCGCAACAATTTAACGCGCCGGATAAAAATAGGAAAAATATTTAAAATTTCTGCCAGTGCCATGGACCAGCACCCTACAAAAATTCCTGCACAAAGTCCAACTGGACCAATCAGAAACTGTACACCCGGAATACAGATTTGGTAGACATACATAATATTCCCTAATATTCCTCCAAGCGCAATCATTTCTTCGTATAAAATAACATTTGCACCTGTGTGTGTCCTGTCTGCAAAATCAGACACCACCCCCAGACCAATGATAAACGAAAATAGTCCTCCTGCCACCGCAATTCCAGAGCTAAGTCCGATGACTGCGAGAATGACTTGTCTTGCCCACATCCATCTCCTGCTCCTTTCTGGAATAATTCTCAATCAACGTTGTCTGGATATCATTCTCGTACAATCGCATTTCCACCTCCATCGGAGTCGGATCGACCGTAAATTTCTTCCCTCCGAAATGATTGAAAAATACTAAAATTCCGACAATGAGCCCCACACAATACGTCAATTCCAATACACTGAATCCTTCTTTGGGTTTTCCCATAAAAAACTCATAAATCTGTGAAAACAGTCGTGAAACATCCACATCGTTATTGAACGCCATAATGGAAAATCCAGCGCCGATAAATGTGACCGCCACAACCCCAACACTCTTTAAGAAATGTCCAATTGGATTTGTCACCTTCTGTTCCTCGTATGTGATGATAATATCCGGCACTCCCAAATTTTGAATATCCAGATTTGGATATTCTCTGTGAATACACTCGATAATCTTCAGTATTGATACCACATATCGGTGCTTTCCGGTATCTGGAATTTTTAACAGTAGAATCGTTTTAATTCTAGCAGCAATCTTTTCATTGGCACATTCCAAGGATAAAATATCCCCAAGTCTCACTTCTCTTTTTTTTACTTCTACATTCTGTTCACTCTTGATATAAACGGTATCCTTTGTCACTGCCATAATTTTTTTATCCCCATCTCAACATTTGAAATCAAAGTCCCTGTATTTGCCGTTCCATTTCCTTTTATTTCATAATAATAATAGAACAGTCCGATTCCAATCGCTGCAAGAACAATGCATGTCAAACAGATGCGAATTCTCCTTCTTGCCTTTTCCATTATTTTCACCTTCCCTTCATATGCACTTTATTATGTCATTTTTTCTCAAAACTATGCAAAAAACCGAGTTCGTACTTTTTCTATTACGAACTCGGTCAATTTAAACCTTCTGCCTCAAATTTTTCAAAATCTTTTTTTCCAGTCTCGACACCTGAACCTGAGAAATTCCAAGTGTCTTTCCAACCTGCGACTGTGTCTGATTTGCAAAATAGCGCAAATAGATCAACTGGCGCTCTTCTTTTTCAAGCCCCTCCAAAAGTTGCATAAGCAACATCTGATTGAGCACCTTTTCTTCCTGTTCCCCGGTCTCCTCCAATTTATCCATCAGCTGAATTTCATTTCCATCTTTCTGGTAAATTGGTTTATGAAGTGATTCCACTTCACCGCTCGACTCCATCGCCATGACAAGCTCTTCTTTTTCTACTTCCATAGCTTCTGCTAATTCTTCCAAAGTTGGATCTCTTCCAAGCTTTTCCTGCAGCTTTTCTTTTGCAAAATATGCTTTATATGAAAGTTCTTTCAGCGATCTGCTCACCTTGATCATTCCGTCATCCCGCAAAAAGCGCTTAATCTCCCCAGATATCATTGGCACCGCATAAGTTGAAAATTTGACATCATACGTCATATCAAATTTATCAATTGCTTTCAAAAGACCAATACTTCCAATTTGGAACAAGTCCTCCGGTTCTGCACCTCTTCCGTAAAATCGTTTTACAATACACCAGATCAGACCGATATTTTCCTCCACTAATTGTTCTCTCGCTTTTTCATCCCCATCGTGTGATTGTCTGATCAAAGCGATTGTGTGGTCCATAATTTCCTTCCTTTTCCGATTGTTTTTTGCATTCTTACCGTCGTTCCTTCTCCTTCTACTGATTCCACACAAATATGATCCATAAAAGCTTCCATAAACGAAAATCCCATCCCCGACCGATCCATTTCAGGCTTTGTTGTAAATAACGGCTCCATCGCTTTTTGTACATCCGCAATTCCTCTTCCACGGTCCTCCACTTCTATATAAAGCGTTTGCTCTTTGATATTGCATCGTATGAAAATTTTATGTACTTCATTTTCATATCCATGAATTACCGCATTTGTTACCGCTTCAGAGATTGCTGTCTTCACATCTGCGACTTCTTCTACCGTCGGATTTAACTGTGTCATAAATGCTGCCACTGCAACTCTTGCAAATCCCTCATTTGCAGACAGACTGTCAAAAATCAACTCCATTTCATTTGTATTTTTCATATCGTCTCCTCCTCATACATCTGAATTATTTTTGTCACACCGGACATCGTTAAAATCTTTTTCATTCTTTCATTTGCATGGACTGCCCATACTTCTCCTCCTAGCAGATATACCATCTTGTATCTTCCCATAATCACTCCGATTCCCGAGCTGTCCATAAAATTTGTCTCCTGAAAATCAAAAATGACACACTTAATATGATTTTCTTCAATCAGTTTATCCGACCCCTTCCGAATCTCTTCTGCATTGTGGTGATCCAACTCGCCTGGCAGAAAGATTGTGAGACAATTTTCCTCTACCTGATACTTCATACTTCTTTCCCTCCTGTTAAAAAATCACGTCTGTTTTTTATGCACAAAAAGGATATGTAACCCAACTCGTTACATATCCTTTCTCTTTAGTACCTCTTATTATTGGCTATTGCTTTGACCTTCTTCATTCGTTCCATTCAGTGCATCTGTTGCTTTTTGTGCAACATCACTATTTGGAAACAATTCAATCACACGATTATATTTCTCTGTTGCTTTTTCCGTATCACCATTTCCCGCATAGGAATCTGCAAGCAGCAAGAGTGCCTTTCCATCCTCATAGGATTCATTCATCTTCATGACCTTTTCTAAGGATTCAATCGCTGTTCCATAATTTGCAACCCGATAACTTTGTCTTGCTGAACGATATAACTTGTCACATTGTTTCGGGAATATATCTCCTGTCATTTCATCATACTGTGCTTTTCCGACTTCTCCTAATGAATCCGTAGAAAGTGCAAGCAATTCATCAATTAAGTTCGTCGTATTATAATTCTTCTGATTGTAATGAGAAATCACATTGATCAATGCCTCATAACTGCTCTGTGTGTTGGCTGCTTTCTGTTTTTCGGCTTCCAATTCCTTTTCTTTCGCCTGATAGCCTTCCACCTGCTTTTGTAGTGCACTAATTTCACTTTCTTTGGCAGCAATCTGGTCGCTGTATGCAACCACATCTTTATTCGTCTTTGTCGATTTATTATGGTTAATTGCCGGAACAATCAGAAACCATACAATTGCCGCCCCTATCAGTATTCCGACTACAATATTCAAAATCGTAATTGTTGTGGCATTGTCTTTTAAAGATGATGACACTGGCTGAATAATTGTTTCATTTCCAAGGTTATATGTAACAGTCTGATCCTTTTCTTCGTCAGATTTCGAGGCTTTCTTATTATGCAATTTTGTAAGTTCATGCATATATCGAATGGTAATCTCATTAGTTGCATCTAGCTTATGCGCTTTTCTTAAAACTTGTCTCGCCTTTGCATATTGTTCTGTCTTTAGATACAACAGAGCAAGTAGTTGATATGCTTTCAAAAATGTCGGATGCGATGTAACCACTTTTTTCAGCTGAATCACAGCCAAATCTTCCCCATCCTGTTGGCAATATGTAAGACACTGATTGTATTTCTTAATCGCCTGATTCATCGTCTCCAGTTCACTCGGTGTCTCCTGCACTTTTTTGATATAATAATCTGCAATGTTCTCATGAGATTTAATATTTTTACTAATAATCCATTCTACAAGCGCTTCCCCGACTTCTCCCTGTCCAAAATACATAAGTCCTAACAGATTTCTAGCCGCAATATTATCTCTGTTAAATTGAAGACTTTTCTTCAAGGAAATAATCGCTCCGGACAAATCTCGTATATTTGCCCTACGAAGACCATCATTATACCATTGATTCGATTGATATAGAAACTTTTTTGTATACTCCACTGAAATTCACCCTTATCCTCTACTTATTCTGTTTCATCATTTCACGTAAAATGTCTGTCATATCTGTCATATCTTCCTGATAGACAGCCTCTTCGATATCTTCCACTTCCAAACTTGGTTTAAATTTTTTCAATTCTTCTTCAAAATTAAGCATGCTTTTTTCCTCCCGCTATCAATTCTTTGAGCATCCCGATCAAATACAATGAACCAAGGCAATACACCCTGCCATGCTCCCCTTTTTCTTCCAATGCCATGTAAAACGCTTTCTCGAGATTTTCCTCTTCTATAATCTTTTTATCTGTGTATTTTTGAAAAACATCGGCGAGTTCCTTTGTGCTCACCCCGCGTTCATTCTGAATCTGAGTTAATATATACTGCTTAGCATCTACTGATTCACAAAGCATTTGTATCATCGTTTCATATTCTTTTTCTTTTACCGCTGAGAACAAAATAATTTTTTCAAAGTTATTTCCACGTTGTGTGTTCACACTCTCTGCAAACGCTTCGATTGCCCCCGGATTATGAGCACCATCTAAGATAACCCCCGGCAAAATCTCCTCCATCCTGCCTTCCCAGTGAGTCTTATAAAAAGCATCTGTCCATCGATTCAAATGTTTTTCTTCTTTTATAAGATACTGCATTGCTTCCAATGCGAGCATTGCATTTTCTACCTGATAAAGTGCTTTTGTATCAAGTTTCCAAATACTATTCTCATAATACGCATTTGTAATTGAAAATGCAATATCTTTACTCGTGATTTCCAGAATTTCGTACGCATTTTTCGAGATTTCTCTACAAGGCGCTCCGACCTTTTCTGCACACTCTCGAATTACTTTTGCACTCTTTTCTTCTTTTCCTATATAAATCACTGGCACATCCTGTTTTATGATTCCTGCTTTCTCTGCCGCAATCTGTTCGATTGTCTCACCCAATATCTCTGCATGATCCAAACTGATCGATGTAATGATTGTCAAAAACGGCTTATCAATTGCATTCGTCGCATCCAATCTTCCGCCGATTCCTGTCTCTAATATAATGTACTCCACCCCACTGTCTGCAAATGCGGTCATCGCCATTGCGAATAAAAACTCGAAAAAAGTCGGGTGTGGCTTTCCCTCTGATTTCATTCTCTGCACAGCTGCAAACACTGTATTAAATATACTTAAAAACATCTCATCACTGATTTCTTCTCCATTGATACGAATCCGCTCATTCATCTTCACAAGATGCGGAGATGTGAAAAATCCGACAGTCTTTTTTTCAGCAAAAAGAAGCGACTGCATATATGCACATACCGATCCTTTTCCATTTGTCCCAGCAACATGAATGATCTTTTTCCCTTTCTCCGGGTTCCCAAGAATCTTCAAAAAATCTCTTGTGTGTTCCAAACTGTTTTTCTTTGTAAATTTCGGTATCTCTAAAATATACGCAATCGCTTCTCTATAATCCACTTATCTCACCATTATTTTCTTGTGTATTTTCTATCTATTGTTCTGTATTCTCTGTTGTTGTACCCTCCGTCTGATCAACGGCCGTATCCGGTGCTTCCACCAGTTTTCCACCTTGATAAATATACTGTTTCGATGTTCTGAAAATTCGATTGCTTGAACCGACCTGACTGACTTCAATCGTATCGCCCTCTTTTATCTCAGTATCCAAAATATCGATTCTTGTATTATTTAAAAATGTTGTCTTTTGTTTTTCACCATTGACATAAACCTTACTTGACTTTGTAAAGTTCTCTCCGTACAAGCTGTAACTTCCATCCATCTGCGCAATTAACTCGCTCAATGACACATCAAGCACACCCATCTGCATATGCCCTTCTTCTACCGGATTATTTTCTTTTCCGCCATAGACATACTGCTCTCCATATAAAATATCATACTGTAACAACTCCAGATCTGACAGATAATGCTTTGTCTGACGCCTTGTCTGATGATAATTAAAGATTGTTCCGGAATGAATATCCAATCTGTCAAATACATCTGCCATAATCTGATATGACGGAATATTACGGTCTTCTTTTTGCAGTCCGATATTGTCCCAGATCACATAATTAGTATTGTACAGATAACGATTCTTCAGATCTTTTGCTTCCAATCCCATCGTAGGAAGGTGATCTCCGTACAGTACGAGCACTGTCGGCTCTCCTCTTTCTTTTAATTTCTGTAAAAGTTCTCCAACAAACTGATCTGTCTCGTACAACTGATTCACATAATACTCCCACGCATTTGTACGACCTTCATCCTCAATTCCATTTACCTTGATTCTTGGATTCTCCAACACTTTTTCTTCCGGATAATCTCCATGTCCCTGCACTGTAATGCCAAATACAAAATCTTGCTGTTCTGTGGAATCCATCGCATTTAAAATATGCTGTGTTAGAATATCATCTTTTGCCCATCCATTTTCTGTCACCTGCAAAATATTCATAAACTCTTTACTTGTATAAGTGTCAAATCCAATATTGTTAAACACATCTGCACGGCTATAGAAGTTTCCCCCATTGTTGTGCAGTGCGTGTGCACCGTAGCCAAATCTTGTAAGTGCGGTTGCCGCACTCTCTGCTGTCTGATATTTCAAGACTGTTTTATATGGATATTCCCCAGGTCCGAAATACCGAAGATTCATTCCTGTCAGCACTTCAAACTCTGTATTGGCAGTTCCCGCACCTACAGAAGGTACTTTGAAATACCCTGTAGAATAATTTTCCATCAATTTTCTAAAATTCGGAATGGGATCTTCTGATGTCGTGAAAAATTCTACTTCACTTGGGTCAAAGAACGATTCCAACTGAATAAAAATAATATTCGGCATCTCTTTTCTGCCTGTAGTCGCCTCTGTAATCTTCCCGTTATTACTGATCCGATCAATCGTCTCCTTACTGTAATCATTCGGCTGAGATATCCCTGTATTAAACACACTTGCACTAAAGCAGTATGGAAATCCATAATCCTGATACGCAAATGCGATATTTCCAAAATAATTTGAAACTACACGCTTATTGATTGCCAGATTTGTGATTAATCCGGTAATTCCAAAGCAGAACACAATCCCGATCAGAGCAATAATACGATGCATCTTTCCCTGGTATTGTCCGCCTCTTCTCCACATGGATATGAGCCACACAACCACTGCAATGATTCCTACAGCCAGCATCATGCCCTCAAATCCGGAAAAATATTTATCAAACAATGTCACCGCATCGCCCGCAACCTTTAAATCCTGTGCATTGAACGGCGTTACCCTCACCATCAGCATATAGCCATTTGTGATACCAAGTATCATCCAGAAAGCAGTAATCAATATACGCACAAAAACACGTCTTCTCACCAAGTATACGAGTAAAAATGTGATAAATATCAAGTACGTATTGAACAAAAATGTCCAAGGCGAACCGACCATATAGTCCCATGCTGCAAAAAACGAGTGTCTTGAAATTGATTCAATCACAAGATTGATCAGGCATGCGTACAACACATGCAGCAAAAGCGAAAATCGGTTCATCACTTTATAGACCGGCTGCATTTTTTTTGCAAAAGCACTGTTCCTTCTCTTTTCCAAAATTGCTTCTCTTCGAAGCTTCTTTTTATGCCAATATTCTTTGATATCTTCCTTTTTTAAATGCCTTAGTTTTTGAAATTTCCCCTTTATATCTGGTTTCCTGATGTGGATTCGTTTCATACTCTAACCTCACCTATATTTCCTGACTTTCGCAGGACTTATTTTTGAAGTCCTGCAAGTCTTTCTTTTACCTGTTCCATCATTTGTGTATATTTTTCTAATTTTGCCTTTTCTTCATTAATCTTAGCTTCCGGCGCTTTGCTGATGAATTTTTCATTGCCAAGCATTCCGTTTACACGAGCAAGTTCTTTCTCTAATTTTGCTTCTTCCTTTTTCAGACGTTCAATTTCCTGTTCAAAATCTACCAGTTCTGCCAACGGAAGATATACAACTGCATCTGTCACAACAACGGAAACTGCATCTTCAGCAATACCTTCCTTGTCTGACTGAATCACAATCTCGCTTGCATTCATTAAAGGAGCAGAAGAGATTTTGATTTCTTCCAAACCATCTCTCAATGTCTCATTCTCGCATACAATAAATGCTTTTGCTTTACGGCTAGGTGCAACATTCATCTCTGCGCGCACGTTACGCACGCCACGAATTACTTCTTTCATGTGTTCTACCACATTCTCTTCTGCCGTAAAATTCCACTCTTCTTTATATTGTGGCCATGCTGACATCATCAAAGACTCTTCTTCCGGCACTAATGCACTGTAGATTTCCTCAGACACAAACGGCATAAACGGATGTAACAATTTCAAGCCGTTTGCCAATACTGTTTTCAAGGTCCATAATGTCGCATTTGCAGCTTTTGCATCTTCATCTGCATGATACATACGATATTTTGCAAGCTCAATATACCAGTCACAGAACTCATCCCAGATAAAGTCATATACTTTCTGAAGTGCGATTCCAAGCTCAAACTTATCCATATTCTCTGTCACGTCTTTTGCAAGTGTATTCACTTTTGAAAGAATCCACTTGTCTGTCGGTGTCAGCTCGCCAAGATCCGGTGTTGTAATTGTCTTATCTTCCATGTTCATCAAGATAAAACGAGATGCATTCCATACTTTGTTCGCAAAGTTTCTGTTTGCCTCAACCCTCTCATCATAGAAGCGCATATCATTTCCCGGCGCATTTCCTGTCACAAGCGTCATACGAAGTGCATCTGCACCGTATTGTTCGATCACTTCCAACGGATCGATTCCGTTTCCAAGTGATTTACTCATCTTACGTCCCTGTGAATCACGCACAAGGCCGTGGATAAATACTGTGTGGAACGGTGTTTTTCCTGTGTGTGCAAATCCAGAGAATACCATACGGATTACCCAGAAGAAAATAATATCATATCCTGTTACGAGCACATCTGTCGGATAGAAGTAATCCAATTCTTCTGTGTTTTCCGGCCAACCAAGTGTTGAGAATGGCCAGAGTGCTGAACTAAACCATGTATCAAGTGTATCTTCATCCTGTGTAAAATGCGTACATCCACAGTGCGGACATACTTCCGGCATCTCTCTTGCCACTACAAATTCCCCACACTCGTCACAATAGTAAGCAGGAATTCTGTGTCCCCACCAAATCTGTCTTGAAATACACCAGTCACGGATATTTTCCAGCCAGTGCAGATAAATCTTGTCAAAGCGCTCAGGAACAAATTTTAATTCTCCAGTCTTTAACGCATTGATCGCCGGTTTTGCAAGTTCTTCCATCTTCACAAACCATTGTTGTTTAATCAACGGTTCCACTGTTGTGTGACATCTGTCATGTGTTCCTACATTGTGTGTGTGGTCTTCGATTTTCACAAGGTATCCCTGCTCTTCCAAATCTGCCACAATCGCTTTTCTTGCCTCATAGCGATCCATACCTGCATATTTTCCACCATGTTCATTGATTGTCGCACCATCGTTCATGATATTGATCTCCGGCAAGTTGTGACGTTTTCCAACTTCGAAGTCATTCGGGTCATGCGCTGGTGTAATCTTCACCGCACCTGTTCCAAATTCTTTGTCTACATAGTAGTCTGCCACAATCGGAATCTCTTTATTTACTAATGGGAGTAATACATTCTTTCCAACAATATCTTTGTATCTGTCATCATCCGGGTGAACTGCGATTGCAGTATCTCCAAGCATTGTCTCTGGACGTGTTGTGGCAATCTCAAGGAAACGGTCTGTTCCTACGATTGGGTATTTGATATGCCAGAAATGTCCTGCCTGTTCCTCATGCTCTACTTCTGCATCAGAAAGGGAAGTCTTACATACCGGACACCAGTTGATAATTCTGGAACCCTTGTAAATATATCCTTCTTCATACAACTTGATGAACACTTCTTCTACTGCTTTGGAGCATCCCTCATCCATTGTAAAACGCTCTCTGTCCCAATCACAAGATGTTCCCAGTTTCTTAAGCTGCTGTGTGATTGTTCCGCCGTACTCTTCTTTCCATTCCCAGGTTCTCTTTAAAAATCCTTCACGTCCCAGCTCTTTTTTGTCAATTCCTTCTTCTTTTAACTGGTTTGTAACCTTTACTTCTGTTGAGATTGCCGCATGGTCTGTTCCCGGAATCCAAAGTGCATTGTACCCCTGCATTCTCTTATAACGAATTAAAATATCCTGCAATGTATTGTCAAGTGCGTGTCCCATATGCAGCTTACCTGTAATATTCGGTGGCGGCATAACAATTGTAAATGGTTTCTTGCTTCTATCTACTTCTGCGTGAAAATATTTATTCTCACACCATCTTTCATAAAGTTTCGCCTCAATCTCTTTTGGATTGTATGTCTTCTCTAAATTTTTACTCATTGCTTCCTCCTTGTAAATCCCTCTCATGATTCGTATTATTCGTAACAAAAAGCCCTTTACATCATGAAAATGTAAAGGGCGAATAATCGCGGTACCACCTTTGTTATATACGAAATCTTTCATATATATCTCTTCGGTTCTTTAACGTGAACCACCCCGTGACTTCCTACTTTGACCTTATTATATAATTATACACAGTTCAGAAATCCGGTTCGAAAGCTACCTTCTACATTTCTATCTTGAAACCACCTTTCAGCCTAAGGGCGGTTCTCTCTTTCAAGCGACTTATGTGTACTCCTCTTTCTCATTACCTTTTGCTATTAGAAACTACTGAATATATTATCCTCGAAACAACCATTTGTCAAGCCGTTCCAAAATTCTTCATACATTTTTAAGATTACAGTTCTTCCCTCAACTCGCTCACCGTCTCCACAATGCAATCTGCGCCATACCGTTCAAATTCTTCTCTGCTTCCATATCCATAAAGTACACCTATGCAGGAAAGTCCATGCTCTTTCGCTCCGATAATATCATGCTCCCGATCTCCGATCATGACCGCCTGTGAACATTCTTTTATGTTCATCTTCTCTAATGCATATGCGATCACATCGCCTTTTTTCACTCTTCGTCCATCCAGCTCACTTCCTGCCACATAAGAAAAGTAAGAATCCAAATGAAAATGCTCCAATATTTTCTGTGCATAGACTCCCGGCTTTGAAGTCGCAAGAACAATCTCTTTTCCACTTGTTTTCAGTTCCTTTAACAGATTTTCCACCCCGTCATACACTTTGTTTTGAAACATTCCACACGGTTCAAAATATTCCCTGTATTTTTCCACCGCAAGGTGTGCATCATCCTCACTCAGTCCATAATATTGCATAAAAGAATCCTTGAGCGGTGGTCCAATGAACTTGCATAATGTGTCCAAATCTTCCACATCAATCCCGAAATGTTTCAATGCATATGCAACCGACTTCGTGATTCCTTCTTTCGGGTCTGTCAATGTTCCGTCCAAATCAAACAAAATATATTTGTAATCTCTCATCTTGTCCTCCTGTTACGCTAAATGCCCCGCATCTTCTGCTTCACATTCCACTGTCCAATCACTTCATTTACTGTTGAGACAGTGACAAATGCATTCTCATCAACCGAATGTAGATAATTCAATACTTCCGCATATTCATTTCTTGTAAGAATCGTCACCAATTCTATCTTTTCTTCATTATTATATCCACCAATTGCCGGATACAGTGTCACACCACGGTGTAATTCGTGGACAATAAAATTTTGTAATTCTTTGTACTGTTCTGTAAGAATACAGATTCGTTTTCTTCTGTTAAATCCATCAATAAAATGATCCAGAACAATTCCATTTGCATAAGTTCCCAAAATACTGAGCACCAATGTCTTCGTATCATACACGAAAATAGAACTGATCGCCGTACACATTCCCGCAAGTGTCATCGCTTTTCCAATCTCAATATGCAGATATTTGTTCAAAAGTTTCGCCACGATGTCCAATCCTCCGGAAGATGCGTTGGCATTGAACAAAAGAGCAAGTCCCACACTCACGACAAGGATATAACAGATCGTGTCCAGCACCACATCATTTGTCAGCGACTTGTTATTTGGAAATATCAACTCAAATACATACAAAAACACCGGCATTAAAAGCGATGTGTATACGGTCTTTGCTCCGAATTCCTTTCCGATAAACAGAAAGCCTACTACAAGAAGAACCGTATTTAAAATAAATGTCATAACCGAAATTTTAAGTGGTATAAACGTCGCCAGTACCATCACAAGTCCCGACAAGCTTCCCACAACTACATTACTTGGCAACAGAAAAAAATAGACTGCCATCGAGACAATCAATGTTCCCAGCGTAATAATTACATATTCCTTTATCTTCTTTGTCCGTTCCATAAATTTTTCTAATCCCCTCTATTTTTTTGTAAAAAGAATGTCATGGTTCACCATCGTATAAAATCTGTTCTTAAACTCTTTATACTTCATCTTCGGAAGCCCCATCAGCCACATCAATTTAGTAATCGTTGCCTCCAAAGTCATATCATACGCTTCGAGCAAATTAAAGTCCTGTTTTACTTTTTTCCCAACTTCGTAGACCGTCATATTACTTCCCTCATTTGCCACCTGTGTTGTCATAACCACGATTTTCCCTCGTTCAATCCAACTGCTCATCTCTTTGTAGAACGTCTCCACAATTGTCTCAGGAAGACCTCCAACGCCAAAACTCTCAATTACAATCGCGTCATAATTTTCAAAAATGTACGTCAAGATATCTGCTTTCATTCCCGGAATCAATTTCAATACATAAATGCTTTCCTTCATATCATAATAAAACATTACGTCTTCTTCATAAGGAATGGAAGGAATATAGCGGATCACACGCTGATCCTGAATCACAGCAGGATACGGAAAATTAATGCTTGAAAACGCATTGTAACTTTTCGCCCGCTCTTTTTTTGCTCTTGTTCCAACAATCACTTTTCCATCAAATACAATCGTCACATCCTGTGATTCTTCGTCTGCCGCATAGATAAAACTATCAAGCAGATTCGTCTTTGCATCTGTCACATCCATATTAATCGGCTTTTGTGCCCCGGTAATGACAATCGGCTTTGAAGAATTTTGAATCATATAGGATAATGCCGCCGCTGTGTATGCCAGCGTATCCGTTCCATGACAAATGACAAATCCATCATATAGTCCATAATTCTTTTCGATCGTCTCTGCAAGAAGTCTCCAATGCATTGGCGTGACATTTGTACTGTCAATATTACATACTTGCAATGTATCCACATCACAGACATTTTCAACCTGTGGGATATAGGATAAAATATCCTCCGATGACAGTCCCGGTGCAAGTCCATGTTCCGTTTGTTTCGAAGCGATTGTACCACCTGTACCAACCATAAGAATCTTTTTTTTCATTTCACATCAACCTCACTGTCTCATTTTAACATGTCTTTCCACGGAATACAACCACAGGATTTTCTTTCTTTAAAATTAAATCTTCTGCTCTTCATGTCTCTGTGTTGTGTACATATGACTTTTTATAATGGCACGGATGCTGGCATTTAGATATGGTTTCAACTCTTCATAACTGACTGGATCGCTATCTAGTATCGTGCTGTACGAGGCAGAACTTGCCAACTCTATAATGAGAAACAGCATCGTATCTGGTGCTTCAATCTGTACGCCCGGACATTCTGCCAACAACTCATCGAACAGATGCTTTACCCCTGTTGCCTCTTCTTTTTGCTCAATGGCTGCCCTGAAAATTCCCCAGCTCAAATTTTTTGAGACAAACCGGAGAACTGCCTTATTCTTTTTCATCTGCTCTAACACATAGTCCACAATAAAAATAATTTTATCTTCAAATTTCGGAACATTCACTTTTTTCAGTTCTGTATTTGCCGCCTTAAAAAGTTTCTCTGCAGTCCTTGCAATCAGCCTGTCTCGAATTTCAAACTTGTCCTTAAAATAAAGATAAAACGTACCTTTGGCAACTCCTGCATTCTGAACAATATCATGTATCGACGTCTTGGAAATTCCGTTTGACATAAACAAATTATACGCACTTCTAAAAAGAGCATCCTCTTTCTGCTGTTTGTTTTCATCTACTTTTCCCATGTATTTTCCCTCTCTTTGTCCATTTTCTTTCCCTATTATAATTTCAAAATGACCAAAAGTCAACTTTTCTATTCCAAATTATTGACTTATGGTCATTTTTAGTTTATACTCTTAGATAGCTAAAAACTGACTAATAGTCATATTTAAAAAGGAGGAATTTTTATGGTGAAAGTAGGAAAAAAGATTGCAAAGCACCGAATTGCCATTCTAATTATCGGGTTTTTGCTTTTAATCCCTTCTGCTTTCGGATACTTTAACACCAGAGTCAACTACGATATCCTGTATTATCTTCCGGATAATATTGATACCATGAAAGGTCAGGAGATTCTGATGGATGATTTTGGGAAAGGCGCCTTTGCAATGGAAGTAGTCGAAGGTATGACAACCAAAGAAGTGACCGATGTAAAAAAGAAAATTGAAGCTGTAGACGGTGTTGCCGATGTCATCTGGTACGATTCGATCTCTGACCTGTCCGTTCCGATTGACTCTCTTCCAGACAAAATCAAAGACATTTTTCAAAAAGATGATTCCACACTGATGGCGATCTTCTTCGACGACACAACTTCTGCTGATAATACAATGGATGCCATCACAGAGATTCGAAGTATCACAAATAAGCAATGTTATCTTAGCAGTATGTCAGCAGTCGTAACGGATATCAAGGCACTCTCCGAAAAAGAGACTTCTATGTACGTGCTGATCGCCGTGGTACTTACGTCCATTGTTCTTGCACTCTGTACGAACTGCTGGATTCTTCCGGTATTCTTTATGATCAGTATCGGAATGGCGATCGTATATAATATGGGAACCAATTATTTTCTTGGAGAAATTTCCTATATTACAAAAGCGCTAAGTGCTGTCCTTCAACTCGGAGTTACAATGGACTACTCGATTTTTCTGTGGCACAGTTATCAGGAAAATCAGGAACGTTTTCCAAATGACAAAGACCGTGCGATGGCCCATGCCATCTCCAACACTTTTTCTTCCGTTTTGGGAAGCTCTGTCACTACCGTAGCCGGCTTTATCGCACTTTGCTTCATGAGCTTCACACTCGGAATGGATCTTGGCATCGTCATGGCAAAAGGTGTTGTCTTCGGTGTCCTCAGCTGTGTGACTATTCTTCCTTCTTTTATTTTGGTTTTTGATAAATGGATTGAAAAAACTTCACACCGCTCCCTCATTCCTAAGATGGAAAAACTGACACACTTTGTCACGGATCATTACAAAGTATTTGCCGTTGTCTTCCTGTTAGTATTAGGTCCTGCAGTCTGGGGATACACGAAAGCCGATGTGTATTATAACTTAGATGCTACCCTTCCAAAATACCTGGACAGCATAAAGGCAAACGAAAAGCTGAGCAATACCTTTGACATGAATGCGACACATATGGTTTTGGCAGACGCTGATCTGTCTTCCAAAGAGGCAAAGGAAATGCTTCAGGAGATGTCTGATGTAAAAGGTGTCAAATTTGCACTTGGACTTGATAGTCTTCTCGGTTCTTCCATCCCGCGCGATATGATTCCAGGCGAATTGACAGAGACATTAAAACAAGGAGACTGGCAATTGATTTTAGTACAGTCTGAATATAAAGCTGCAACCGACGAAGTGAACAAGCAATGTACCGAATTGAATAAAATCATCAAACGCCATGACAAATCCGCAATGTTAATCGGCGAAGCACCGTGTACGAAAGATCTGATTACAATCACCGACAAAGACTTTAAAGTAGTCAGTGCCATTTCGATCATTGCAATTTTCATTATCATTGCATTTGTATTCAAATCCGGCTCACTGCCACTGATTCTTGTATCTGTCATTGAATTTGCAATCTTTATCAACTTGGGAATTCCATACTATACTGGAGTGAAGATGCCGTTTATTGCATCTATCGTAATCGGTACGATTCAGCTCGGTGCAACTGTCGATTACGCAATCTTGATGACAACACGGTATAAAAAAGAGCGCTGCAAAGGAAAACCAAAGAAAGAGGCTGTTTATATCGCGCTTTCAACTTCCATCAGCTCCGTTATCGTATCTGCACTTGGATTTTTTGCCGCGACATTTGGAGTCGGACTATATTCTGACATTGATATGATTTCCGCTCTCTGCAGCCTGATGGCACGTGGTGCAATTATCAGTATGTTCACCGTAATCTTTATTCTTCCGTCCGCACTGATGATTTTCGATAAACCAATCTGTGCAACGACAAAAGGAATGCGTTCAATCAATCAGGAGGTAACTAATTATGAAAAACAGAGACTATAAAAAACTTGTAACAATTGCAACATCTGTCGCTTTAATTGTTGGATCTTTGGGTGCCGTATCTTCTCCAACACTTGCAAAAGATACCAAAACTACCACTCAGACAACGACAGCAGAAAAGAAAACCACAAAAGAAAAAGAGGTCTCTTCTGATTCAAAACCATATAAATCTGAGACAGTATATGCAAAGACAGACGAAGACGGAAACGTCACATCTGTCTTTGTGTCTGACCAACTGAAAAATATTAACAGTACCGGAAAATTCAGTGATACCTCCACTTTAAGTGATATCGAAAATGTAAAGGGCAACGAAACATTTTCTAAGCAAAAAAATAAGTTAATCTGGAACACAGCCAAAAAAGATATCTGCTATCAGGGTACAACCACGCAATCGCTTCCTGTCGGAGTCAAAGTAACTTATACTTTGGACAGCAAAAAAATCAGCGCCAAAGATCTAAAGGGGAAAAGCGGTCATCTTGTTGCGCGCTACCAATATGAAAATACAACGATTTCCAAAGAAGATTACGTTCCGTTCTTAATGGTGACAGGACTGATTTTCGACACAGATAAGATGACAAACCTGCAGGTGACAAATGGTAAAATTTTCTCCGACGGCGACAGAGACATTGTAATCGGAATGGGACTTCCTTCTTTAAAAGAAAAATTGGACGTCAAAAATCTGGCTCTGGACATTCCTGACTATTTCGAGCTGGAAGCCGATGTGACAGATTATGAACTCTCTGAAGGAATGACGATTGCCACAAACGATATTTTCAATCAATTGGATACAGAAGGATTTGACAGTTTGTCTGAACTAGAAGATTCTATGCAGACACTTCAGGATTCTTCCAACAAATTAGTAAGTGGTTCAGGAGAATTACGAAATGGACTGGACACCCTGTTGTCTTCTTCCGGTACATTGGCAGACGGGATTGATCAATTGATCGCCGGCGGCAATACGCTAAAAGACGGTACTTCTTCCCTTACATCCGGAAGTAAATCTCTGGCAGATGGAAGCGCTGCCCTCACAGATGGTACCTCACAATTAAAAGACGGCACAAACACACTCAATGCCGGTTCTTCCAAGGTAAGTCTGGGACTTACTTCCGCCTCTAAGCAGGTTTCCTCCGTACTTCTTCCTAGCGCAGTTCAGTTAGATGAAGGCGTTGCGAAAATGCAGGAGCAGCTAGCTTCTGGAATGTCTTCGCTTGCAGGCGCTCTGCAGCAATTAGACGCCGGACTTAACAATCCACTTACGGCAGAACAATCTGGACTAAAAGCTAGCATTTCTGCGGTAAATGATGTGATGAATACAGGTACGACACAGACTGGTAACCAAAGCCTGAAAGATATTGCAAAAAATACTGCCACTGCTGCACAGACACTTGCCCAGATGCTTCCACCTTCTTCAACAAGTGATGAAACAAACAGCGCAATCGCTTCCTTATCTGCATTATTAGAGCGTGATGATCTCCCAGAAGATGTAAAAGCATCTATTCAGGAAAGCATCAATACGTTACAAGAACAAGTCAGCACACAGGAAAGCGCCAAATCAGATATTGAGGAATTGTTAAAGAATGTAGTTATTGGAACACAGACAACCAGCGCTGTTGTAGATCAAGTTGCTCAGAATACGATTGCAATCAACGCTGGAACCGATAAACTTTCCTCCGGCGCCAGTGAACTTAATAACGCCGTAACCGGTCAAAATGGTCTCATCGATCAAGTGAATGCTGGTGTCTCCACTTTAAAAAACGGAACCTCGCAACTTTGCGAAGGAATCGGTGGACAGAACGGTCTTGCCAACGGCTTGAATCAACTCGCAAGTGGCTCCTCTCAGGTAAGCAGTGGGGCTGCCACTTTGAACAAAAAAATGACTGAGGCATATAACGGTGCCAAAAGCGTTTCAGATGGTGCAGCACAATTAAACTCCGGTGCCGCACAATTGGATTCCGGTGCAGGAACACTTGTAAATGGTCTCCAGACGTTAAACAGCGGTTCCGTCGCACTGATCGAAGGCGTGAAAAAACTAGATGATGGCGCCATCGCACTGAATGATGGTATGATTCAATTCAATGAAGAGGGAATCCAAAAATTGGTCAAAGTATTTGACGGTGACATTGATGGACTGCTCAATAAAGTCAATACAATATTAGACAGCTCCAAATCTTATAAGAACTTCTCCGGTATCTCTGACGGTATGGACGGAGATGTAAAATTCATCTTTGTGACAGAATAACTCTCTGTTGAATACACTAAACAATCGTGTTATACTCAACCGCCCACAAGGGATTAACCCATAAAGAATGAACATAGAAATACCACCGCTCAACTCCAAGTGGTGGTTTTCTATGTTTTAGATCACCAGTGACAAATCAAGTAAATGATATCATTTCATTACATGTGTTACCCAAAATTCTTTTCCACCAACTCGCAATATTCCAAGTACACTGGATTTTCTTTCATCGCTTCCCTCAGTGAATCTCTGACACCTTTGTAATACCAGCCGATGATTTCCTTATCTTTCATGCGAAATCTCTGCCACAATTCTTCTCCACATTCCGGATAATCACGATCAATGTCGCGCATATTCGACAGCTTATCTGCAAGACTGATCATCTGCACTTCCCTGCACGCTGTCTTCAAATGTTCAATCGTCGCCCCTTTGCGCTCCATCCATGTCTTAGACTTATCTTCACTTTCCTTCGCCACAAACTCTGCTACTCTTTTTGTAAACTCCCGACAGATCACTTCTTCCGTAATTTCTTCACAGTCTTCAATTGTATCATGCAAGATTGCCGCACTGATGATCTCCTCGTCCTCTGTCATAGACGCTACAATTCTGCCCACCTCTAATGGATGTACAATATACGGTCTGTCCGTACCTTTTCGAACCTGTCCCTCATGTGCCTGTGTCGCAAACATAATCGCTTTTTCTATCACTTCGATACCGTCCTTTCTATCTTTTTCTGCCATTGGAAATTGAATACTTTTTTGTCTTTACTTCAAGAATGCCTGTGTCGCAAGCTATATATAATACAAATTTTAACACTCATCTTCTAAAGCCACAACCTCTTCTCAGTGATTTATGAATTTTTTCAAATTTACATATCGCTAAATATAGATATTTTATCATTAGCAATAGGCAGGAATATTCCTGCCTAAGAGATTTAAAGTTCACTACGGATAAATTCTGCAAGTTCTTGAATGTTTTTTTCGTTCCTCCTGTAATACGTCCATTTACCGAACCTTCTAGATTCCAAAAGCCCTGCACGTTGTAACATATCTAAATAGTGCGATATAGTTGATTGTGAGATATTTGTCTTCTCACAAATAGAACCAACACATACACTGTTTGAAAAATCATCTCCATCCGGAATATGTAGCCCTTGTGGCGGAAAATATTTTTCAGGTTCTTTCAACCATTTTAAAATGTTTAATCTCGTTTCATTGCTTAATGCTTTAAATATATCTAATTTGCTCATGTTTGCATTATATATCTATTTTTACAGATATGTCAATATTAAGCTCTGTAAAAATAAAACAACTTAAAATCGAAACAGATTAAGCCCGATCTGTTCATCATAATATCTGTCTACCGCTCCATCAATGACTGTAATCACCATCTCACAAGTTGCACTTACAACAGCCTGATTCAAGTGCCCTCCAAAGACTTCGCCCTTGTCGTTACCTGCGCTCATATGCAGATGGCAATAAAACTCATCATTCATTGTATTGACTGTTCCTGTCAGAGACACAATTTCAAAACTTCCGCAAAATTCATTTGCCAAATATTCTTTTTCATCTGTTTTAAACACACCGACTGTAAACTTATTCACCGCCCCCAACGCCTGTACGCTTGCCAGTTTTATCTCTTCTTTTAGGGCAATTTCTTTTACCTGTGCAAGAATTTCTTCTCCTCTGTCTAGTCGCGCAACGATGATATCTTTAAATCTTCTATACTCCATAACAATTCCTCCAATTATAAATTTTCTCGTTCTTCCGGATAAGACAGTCCCCACGCCTTTCTGATTTCAGTCATAACGTTCATCACATCCACCGTATAATCAAAATGCATCTCATCTGCAGCACCTGACACTGCCTCTTCCATATCATTCACCTCATACCAGAGTGCATCCTTCGTACTTCCACACTCTATGACTTCCTGCGAGGCATCTTCTGTATAAGTGATTACAGCTTTTTCTGCCCGTGGATAGTCATAAATCTCAACATAGCCATTCTCAAATGCAAGCATTCCCCTCTTCGGCTGTTTTGCATGCAGTGTAAGCGCTATCGTAGCCATCTCTCCTGCCGGATTCATAAGCAGGATTCCCGCCTGCTCATCCACTCCACTAGGGGCGAATTTCACCTGTGAAACAACCTTTTGCGGTGTACAGGACATAAATGACCGAACAAACGAAATGGCATATACGCCGATGTCCAGCAAGGCTCCGCCTGCTAAATTCGGATTAAAGAAACGGTTCTGCATATCGTATTCCTTATAACTTCCAAAATTCATCTGAGCCATGCAAAGTTTCCCTAACTTTCCGCTTCGAATCACTTCCTGCAATTTTTTATACAAAGGCATATGATAGATCGTCATTGCCTCCGCCAAAACGACACCATTTTCTTCTGCAAGCTGTTTTGCTTCTTCCAGTTCCTTTGCATTCAGCGTAATAGATTTTTCACAAAGCACATGTTTTCCATGCTTCAATGCCTCTATCAAATATTGTATATGTGTATTGTGCGGTGTGGAAATATAGACAATATCCACATCATCATCCTCAAAAAGATCCTGTATATTCTCATAAACTTTTTCAACTTCATACTTTTTTGCAAACGCAACTGCATTCTCATATGTTCTATTTGCAACACCGTAGAGTGTTCGTCCGTCTTTTTGCATTGCCTGTGCCAATTCATTGGCAATCACACCACATCCTAAAGTAGCCCAACGATAAGTTTTCATTTCCCGGTCCTCCTAATCGAATCTAAGTCAAGAGCAGCACGAATTTGAATAATATGCTCCTGCATTTTTCTATATGCCATATCCATATCCTGATTTTCAATAGCTGTTACAATCTCTCTGTGCATCTTTTGAGATTCTGCAAAATGCTGCCTGTCAACTGTATACTGTTCCGCAAAAAAATCTTTTTCAATGGTCACATGGCGTATTGCCTCAATAATCTGTAACATAAAATTGTTATGTGCAGATGCCGCTATCCCAAGATGGATTGCGCCATCATATTCCATCATGACCTCAGCTGATATTTCCCCCTTATGATAAAGAACTAACGCTTTTTCATGATTCACTAATGCTTCCTGCAAACATTTCAAATCCTCTGATGTTCTATTTTGAGCAGCAAGCCTTGCTGTATCTGCCTCAAACAGAATTCTGGCCTCAAAGACTTCACCCAGAAAATTTCTAAGTAAAGTCTCTCTATCTATTCTCTTTCCTTCGCAATATAATATTGTGTATCTTTCATCACATCTTCTAATGTAATTTTACCAAGCTCATTCTCCAAGGCATCTTGTATCTGTATAAGTTTTCCGTCCAAAACATTGTGAATATTTCTTCCAACCGGACACTTCTGATTCGGATTTTCATGAAAATGAAAAAGTTCTCCCTGCTCTACACATTCTACCGCCTGATAGATATCAAAAAATGTAATTTCATCAAGTGGTTTTGCAATCGAAGCGCCTCCACTTCCTCTCTGTACTTTCACAAGTCCCGCTGCCTTTAATTGAGACAATATCTTTCGAATAATCACCGGATTGACATTGATACTGGCAGCCAAAAACTCACTGGTCAGTTTAAATTCCTCTTTAAATGTATCGATACAGGCAAATATATGAACTGCAATTGTAAAACGGCTTGAAATCTGCATGGTAGTTCCTCCCTTTCGTGCTTTTCTCTACCACAGATTATAATGCCATCGCATTGTAGTGTCAACAATTACAACTTCTCTTCTTCCACTCTCTTTGCCAAGTCTAATATCTTCCCATGTATCGTCTGAATCACATCCAAAAATTCTTCATCACTCTTTCCAGTTGGGTCTTCAATTCCCCAATCCTCTCGGTGTCTGCATGGTAAATTCGGACATGTCACATTACATCCCATAGTGATGACAATGTCCACCGGTGGTATTTCAGACAACAATTTTGAATATTGTGTTTCTTCCATATCAATCTGATACTGCTCTTTCATCAAACGGACAGCATCTTGATTGATCTGCGGTTTCGTCTCCGTACCTGCTGAATAGCTTTCAAAAATCTCAGAAGCCAAGCTTTTCCCAAGTGCTTCCGCAATCTGACTTCTGCAAGAATTATGGACACATACAAATGCCACTTTCTCTTTCATTTTCATCTCCTCCTGCTTATCTACATTAAAAATACATGAAATGCATTAAACACATATCCAACTATTATAATTCCGGCCGCACAAATTGTAATAAATACACCTAGCAACTTTGGTTTTACAGCCTTTTTCAACATAATCATGGACGGCAGACTCAGTGTTGTAACCGCCATCATAAAAGAAAGAATCGTTCCAAGCTGCGCCCCTTTTGCAAGCAGTGCTTCCGCAATCGGAATTGTCCCGAAAATATCCGCATACATCGGAATTCCAACCAAGGTTGCAAGGACTACGCCAAACGGATTGTTGCTTCCCAAAATGGATTCAATCCACGTCTGCGGAATCCAATTGTGAATAATCGCTCCAATTCCCACACCCACTAAAATATACGGAAATACTTTACGAAATGTCCATTGCACTTGTTCTTTTGCATTCATAACCCGTTCTCGCTTTGTAATAGTCGGGGAGTCACTCTCCACTTGACTGGCGTTTCTGATAAATTCTTCCACATACGTTTCCATATGCATTTTTTCTATAAGCGTACCTCCTATTACCGCAATCGCAAGTCCTAAGATAACATAGACAAATGCAATTTTCGCGCCAAAGATGCTCATCAACAATACCAAACTTCCCAAATCGACCATCGGTGAAGATATCAAAAACGAAAATGTTACTCCAAGCGGCAATCCTGCACTTGTAAATCCCATAAAAATTGGAATACTTGAACACGAGCAAAACGGAGTCACGGTTCCAAGCAACGCCGAAATTATATTTGCCCATATTCCATGAAATCTTCCTAATATCTTTTTACTTCTCTCCGGTGGAAAATAGCTTTGAATATAGGATATGATAAAAATAAGCAAGCATAATAAAATCGTAATCTTAATCACATCATATAGGAAAAACTGAATGCTTCCTCCCACTCTTCCTTGAATATCTACCCCCAACACTGACAAACCTTTTCCGATAAGTTCATTCATCCATTTCATTCCAAGTATCTGTTCCTGCAAAAATTGAAACATTAATTTTAACTTCTCCATTCAACACCTCCACATTGTTTTTTCATATCAAATATTTTTGATGTGTCAGGCTTTTATAAAAGCCATCTAATGATGACTTTTTATTTCCGACTCCTCTTCATCTGCTAGGATGTAAGTTCCGTCAATCTCTTGATTGCATATTCTCTCCCACTTTTACTGATGGTGTAGTGCGTCCATTTACCTTCCTGTCTGCTTGTTACTATTCCCGACTCACACAAAATCTTCATGTGATAAGATAACGCAGACTGAGCGATATTCAATTCTTCCATCAGGACACACGCACACTTTTCACCGCCTTTGAGCAATTCCAGTATCGAAAGTCTCTTTTCATCACAGAGTGCTTTAAATATGATCGTATCGTTTTTATACCCATTCATTCTACGGACACCTCACATCAAATATTTTTGATGTATTTATTGTAATCTAATTCATGACGAATGTCAACTAAAACCACCTTGTGATTGCCTCTCCTCCCCAATTACGCTATAATGATGTCATCAACGAAGGAAATGGGGAATTTTTATGCACAAAAAAACGGTATTAGTCACTGGTGCTTCCCGTGGGATCGGACGTGCCATTGCAATGACATTTGCACAAAATAATTACCACGTATTCTTAAATTGCCGTCACTCCATCTCAGAACTGGAATCCGTAAAATCTGCAATCGAAGCAATTCCTTACGGCTCCTGCGATATTTTTATCGGCGATGTAGGAAATCCACATTCTGTCAAAGAGCTGTACGAGATGATTTACACAAAATACGACTGTCTGGATGTACTTGTCAACAATGCGGGAATTGCTCACATTGGTCTGCTAAGCGATATGAGCGATGAAGAATGGTGCAATCTTCTGGACACGAATCTTTCCTCTGTATTTTACTGCTCCCGTGAAGCAATTCCAAAAATGGTGTCAAAAAAATCCGGTAAGATTATCAACATCTCCTCGATGTGGGGAACAGTCGGTGCCTCCTGCGAAGCCGCCTATTCCGCGACAAAATCCGGTATCCACGGGCTTACGCGGGCGCTTGCCAAAGAGCTTGCTCCAAGTAATATTCAGGTAAATGCTATCGCATGTGGGGCGATTGAAACGAGCATGAATGCCCAACTGAGCGCAGAAGAAAAATCTGCCTTTGAAGAAGAAATTCCTGCGGGGCGTTTCGGCACACCGCAGGAAGTCGCTGATATGGTATGGAATCTTGTCAACAGTCCTTCCTATCTGACCGGTCAAATCATCGGTCTGGATGGCGGTTATATTTAAAACCGCCATCTAAAGCACTATTTCTGATTCTTTTCATATATGAGTTTTAGACCTTTCAACAATAAATTTTCATCTAAAAACATATTCCGACCGCAATGGGGAACGATATACTTCGCAGCCTCCCCGGTCGCAACAATAGCTGCCGCTTTTTCTTTCAATTCTCTCTCAATTCTGGCAATGGAGCCATCTATACAGGCAGCAGTCCCATAAATGATTCCACTTTTCATACATTCCACCGTATTACTTCCAATAATCTTTTTCGGCTTTTCCAAACTGATTTTCGGAAGCTGCGCCGTTCCTTGCGTCAGAGATTCCGAAGAAATCCGGACTCCCGGAATAATCATTCCTCCGATATAATGTTTTTTTGCATCAATCACAGAAAGGGTCGTCGCTGTTCCCATGTTGACTACAATGAGCGGAAGTGGGTACTCTGCTATCCCTGCTACTGCATTTGCCACCAGGTCACTCCCCACCTGTCCCGGCTGATCCATCATAATATTCAATCCGGTCTTTACTCCCGGTCCGATAATCAACACCTCATTTCCGGAAATCCTCTTTGCCGCCTCTTTTACAACATTTGTCACCGGGGGCACCACAGATGCGATAATCGTTCCCTCTATCTGATTCATATTCAAGCCATGTAATTCAAATATATTTTTAAAACTAATTGCATACTCCAGCTCTGTTCTTGTCAGGCTCGTGGAAATGCTCTCCACAAAGACTATATTTTCACCTTCAAAACATCCGACCACAGTGTTCGTATTCTCGATATTAATTGCCAGAATCATATTTTTCCTCCTGCTACCCTCTAACGAGACGCGATTTCAACAGCGTTCTTCCGACAACCGCTACAATCACTGCCGCAACAATCGCCTCAGGTATTCCATTCATCGCAATGATGGATAAAATAAAGCCATACACTGCATTTGCCGCAACTCCATTTGCCGCTGCATAGGCATCTCTAAAAAACACAAAAATCAAATTCATTACTAACAATGTGTTGACAAAAGATCCCGCAAGCCCTGCAATTCCTAGGGCTACCAGCATGCCTGATCCTTTGGACTTCATTTTCTTATACAATACTTTAAATACAAAATACGGAATAATCCCAACTAAAATACGTGGGACAAAACAGATAATAATACTTCCGATTCCTCCCTGCATCTCACCGAGTGAATAAAACGGTGTAAACACAAACGATGTCACTGTCGGATTCATCGTATTATTGATAAAACTCGTCAGTCCAAAAATGCCTCCTAAAACAGCGCCTTTCTTTGGACCAAGTAAAATAGAACCGATAATAACCGGTACATGGATAATCGTCGCCCTTGTAAATCCAAGCGGGATATATCCTAAGAATGGGGTAAATGCCATGATAATAATCAGTGCCGCGAACAGTGCAACCTGTACTATGCCAAGTGTCTGTGACCTTCGGTCACTCTTTGCTTTGTTATTCATTTTTTCCTCCTTGTTATCATTCTCTTACGAGATACAATACATATCGCTCCAGTTCACACATACACATACATCTGAGAACGCTCATGCTCGCATGGAAACGTCTGATGTCGTATGTTGATGAAAGGAATGGAATTCCGTGAACTGCAACGGAGTTACTTTCTCAGTATACCATCCTCCTTCACACGAAAACAACCATGTTTTCAAAAATAAACACAAGATTTGCGTACACTTTTTCTAAATATGTGCTAGAATAATTTACAAACCATTCAGAAAGCAGAGGATTTCAAATTATGTTAAAGGGAAAAACTGTTATTTTAGGTGTTACGGGAAGTATTGCCGCCTACAAAATCGCCAATCTTGCCAGCATGCTTGTAAAGCTTCATTGTGATGTCCATGTTATCATGACAAAGAACGCAACAAATTTTATCCATCCGATTACATTCGAAACATTGACAAACAATCGTTGTCTTGTTGATACATTTGATCGAAATTTTCAATATAATGTAGAGCATGTAGCGCTCTCCAAACAGGCAGATGTCGTTTTAATCGCTCCTGCAACTGCCAATGTTATCGCCAAACTGGCAAATGGACTTGCTGATGACATGCTTACAACTACAACACTCGCATGTACCTGTAAAAAAATCATTTCGCCGGCGATGAATACACAGATGTATCAAAATCAGATTACACAGGACAATCTGCAGAAATTAAGAGATTACGGATTTGAGGTGATTGATCCGGCAACCGGAATGCTTGCCTGCCGTGACGTAGGAGAAGGAAAACTCCCTGATCCAGAGACTTTACTAGACTATATCTTAAAAGAAATCGCATATGAAAAAGATATGAAAGGATTAAATGTCCTTGTCACCGCCGGACCAACCACAGAAGCGATCGACCCTGTTCGCTATATTACCAATCATTCTACCGGAAAAATGGGGTATGCTATTGCAAACTGCGCAATGCTCCGCGGTGCCAATGTAACTTTGGTCACTGGACCTACTTCACTTCCGAAACCACCATTTATCAATACGATTTCTATTAAAAGTGCTGAAGAAATGTTTGATGCCGTAACTTCTTGTTCCGATACTCAGGACATTATCATCAAAGCTGCCGCCGTGGCAGATTATCGTCCTGTCTCTATCAGTGATGAAAAGATGAAAAAGTCAGACGACTCTCTCTGTATTCCATTAGAGCGCACGAAAGATATTTTGAAGCACTTAGGAGAACACAAAAAAAATCACCAATTTTTATGTGGCTTTTCTATGGAAACAGAAAATATGTTAGAGAATTCCCGTGCGAAACTGGAAAAGAAACATCTCGATATGATTATTGCGAACAATTTAAAAGTGTCCGGTGCCGGATTCGGAACCGATACGAATGTCATTACGATGATTACAAAAGAAGAAGAACTCGCATTAGACATTATGACAAAAGCCGAAGCGGCAAAACAAATTTTAGATAAGATTCTTGAAAAGCTAACATTGATATGATCCTTTTGATTTCAAAGACCTGATGGCTTTTGGAATGTTCATTTTGGCATTACTGACATTCGTTTTTACGTTTATCAGATAATGTTTTAGAGCATAGAAAACCACCCCAAAACTTTGGCGAGCGATGGAGTGGTATTTCTATAAACCATATAATCGAGGTCAACCCCCTTGTGCGGGCGGTTGTTCTTTCTATTTACATTATACACCTTGAATCATAACTGTCAATAGTAACTGTTCCTTGATATTTCTATATCTACCTATTTTTCTAATTCTATACCTACATTCTGTGCATAGCTTTCGAACACAGTCTCAATGTGCGAATTGCATGCTTCCATGTTCTTTTCTTTTCCGATATAATATCTCTTTTCAGAATCTGTCGTATACGGCAATTCCACAGAAGCCGTAATCGGTGCAGCAAAACCATCTTCATCTTTTGCATCTTTATTATAAGCAAAGAAATATGGTTCTTGAATCAATGCATAGCCATCTTCTGTTGTTTTTGCTGCTGTCAGATTTGTAAGATGTCTGTCAATCAATCCTGTATACATTTTCGCAATTGGAGAGTTTTCTTCACAAATAGAAGTTGTCTGTGTGTATCCCCACTTATTAACAGTTATTCCTCCGTCAATCTGAGGATCATACAGGTACACACGAACATTGTTTTTCACTGCATACTGATTGATTTGTCCAATAATGGCACGTGTTTTTTCATTTCCAGGACCACCTATGAGCACAAGCGAATTCCCCTTTTCATCAAGCAACCATTCCAGTTGACGGTATGTAATCGGGTAAATATTTATCTGCTCGTCAGAGCCAAAAACTTCTGTTCCGTAACTGTTGAATGCATCTCGAATATATGTTTCTTTTGTATACTTTGAAAATTGAATGTTATTTGTTTTAATAAATTCAAACATTTGTTTTAGACGTGCTGTATACTCATCCGTCACATACTTTCTTACCTGATTTCCTTCTTTATCAAGAACCGGATTTCCTTCGTCGTCCGTTTCCTTCACATAAAGACCTTTGGAGTCACGGTCAACCATCTCCTCAAAAGCATACATGATTGGACATTTTCCGCTTGTATTTCCTTTCCCGCTGTAGTCTGTCTGATTATCTTTGTTATAAAGAAAGATAATAGGCTGTTGCAGTCTTCCGACTGTCACCTCTTTCCCTTCTGCATTGGTATAAGAAAGTGCAGTATCGTGATCTGACGGATATGCAATCCAGTCATCCAAGTTTGTAAGATATCTTGACACAAACTCTCCATACATATAATTGTATTTTGTTCCAAGCGTTGTCTTTTCGTTCGACATACGGACAAACATAGAACCGTCATCACCATTATCTACATTAAAATCATAAGAATAAATAGTATCAATTCCGTATTCCTTTGCATATGCATTTACATAAGGACTCATTGCACGGCTGTTATGACACCATGAACCGCTTAACTGAATCAGGTAATTTCCTTCCTGTCCCAAAAGCTGAATGAGCTGGTCATAGCTGATGTCCTGAAATACAATATCTTTATCCTCAAACGTATCAATTCCATCTTGTCGTTCTGCATCTGCTTTGGAGTGTGCATTAAAATCACCGTAAGCATATTCTTTTTCAAACTCATAGTCCGGGGAAGAAAGTTGTGCATTCGAGACTTTGAGTTCTTCTTTTTCTAAAGTTTTAACATTATTTTTGATGCTGCTGTTTTTTCCTGAGCAACCTGTAATCATTCCTGCCGCCATCACTGTAACAAGAACAGCAGAGATTAGTTTTCTTTTCATGATCAATCTCCTCCTATCTTTTCCTAACACATTGGAATAGATACTTCTTCCGAAGAACCACCGGAACTTCCTGTTGAAGTATATTCAGATTCCAACTCTACCAGGTCTGCATAATTTTCGATAAGAGTATATTGTTCAGCTGTCAGATAACTGTCAATCACTTCTCTTGCTTCTGTTACATATTTTTTCACATCATCAAAGGAATAGCCTTCTACAGTCTTTCTTGCATCTGCAACACTTGCCTCTTTAATTGCCAGACGTGCATATTCTATTTTTGCCGCATTAAATACATTCATATTTTTAATCTTCTTTTTGAGATCAAAATTCGGGTCTAATGCATTATAATATTTTACTGCACGATCGATTTTTGCTTTTGATTCCTCTGTATAAGTTACTTCTCCGATATTTTGAATGGCATCATTTGTTCTTACCACTGAGGCTTTTACAGAAAATACAGAAAGTCCCAGACATACAAAAGCTGCCACAATCAGTGCAATTGTTGATTTTTTCATTATGCCCGTCCCCCCTTTTTCTCTAATTTTTCATCCTCTGTCTGAAAAATTTCGTCATCCAAAAGTTCTGTTTTTCTTGCAACAACAGCAGCTGTCACATTTGCTCCTACGACATTCGTCAATGTTCGTGCCATATCTGTAATGTTATTGATTGGAGTCAGAAGTACCACTGCTGCAATCGGAAGATTTACTGCACTGAACAGTGATACTGCTGTCACAACTCCGATTCCCGGCATTCCAGCGCTTCCCATCGAAAGTACAAGGCACATAAAGCACATGATGAGGTATTGACTGATATTCCAACTCTGCCCCGTTGCATTTAGATAGAACATAGCTAACAAAATCGGCCAAATACACGTACATCCCGCCATTCCAATTGTTGTTCCAAGTGGCGCTGTAAAGTTCGCTACCTCCTCATCTACACCAACCTTATGTATCAGACGGTCAATTGTAATCGGGAGAGAGCCGACACTACTCTGTGTCGTAAATGCTGTTGCCTGTGCATCAAATGTCTTTTTAAAGAATTTGAGCGGACTTATTTTTCCTGCAAATTTCAGAATGAACGCATTTACAACATAAGCCTGTACGAAGCATACCACATAGACAACCGCAACAAGCAGAATCAATTGTACTAAAGCGTCTTTATCACTCAACAGCTGACTTGCAGACACTGCTGTCAAACATAGCACTGCATATGGAGTCAAATCAATGACGTAGGAAAGAATTCGGAAAATGATCTTCTTCACCGCCTCAACGATACTTTTAAACGGCTTCACTTTATCTTCACCTTCGTCTGATGCTACACTTACATATGCAACCGCAATTGCAACTGCAATAATGATAATAGCCACAACATTGTCTGCTGCCAGATCCCCAAACACATTTGTCGGGAACAAGTTCAAAATAATCTTATCAAAAGATGTTCCCATTTCCTTATATGCGTCAAGTGTTGTACTGGAGACTCCTGCAATGTCGGCAAACACCGCTTGTGCTCCCTTTCCAACCTGTGTTGCCATCCCAAAGACAATTGTAACTACAATCGCAATTGCCGATGAAACCAAAAGCCAAAATACAGATTTTGTTCCAATTCGTTTCATTTTTTCTTTGTCGTTTAACTGAATCAATCCTGAAATGACAGAAACAAGAATCACCGGTGCGACAAGTGCCGTAATCAAATTCACATAAATATCACCGATCAATGCAAGCCATGTCATATAAGAATTGTTCTCGGACGCAAATACGATTCCAAGCACCGCTCCCATTACCATACTGATCAAAATGACAAATGTCCAATTAATTTTATATGCCAGTTTGTTCAACACTTTAAATAAAAGCAAGGCAATAATAAGTACAAGCAAGGCAATCCAATTTACGCTTAAAAGTGCATCCATTTTTAAAACCTCCTCTTTCTTTTCTCAACATTCCTATTATAGTATTGTAAAAAGTCAGAAACAAATTGGTTTTTTTGATATATATATTGGATTTTTCTATAATTTAAAAAAATCCTCGCTTTATAAACCTAAAATGATTTATAAAACAAGGATTCTATCGCCCACTCTATTTAATCAATCTCTGTATCTTTTTACTCTTTTCCGTCCCGGCTTCTTTTAGCAGTTCAAACAACACTGACTCGTACGTCGTAATAATTGCGCCTTCCTCTTTCATCCGCTGCAATGCAATCTTTTTGTCATTTTCTTTCCTGCTGGAAACACAATTCTCCACAATAACCGGAATAAATCCTGCTGCTTTCAGATCAATCACCGTCTGAAGTACACAAATATGTGTCTCAATCCCGCAGATGATAATATATTTTTTATCTCTTATCTTTTCTTTTACACCTTCATATGCACTAAACGAAATCTTTTCCACATACTCTTCTGTTCCCGCAGCCGTTGTAATCTCATTAACAGTCTCTCCAAGTCCTTTTGTGTACTGCTGTGTAAGAAACATCGGAATCCCAAGCACATTTAACCCTCGAAGCAAAATGTCAGATTGACAGATCAAATTTTCCTTTTCGTGCATGACAGGCACTAATTTTTCCTGATAGTCAATGACAAGTGCCGCTGTATATTCCGCCTCTATTCTCATCTTATGTCTCCTCCTTATTTTAGATTCAGTTCAATCGGGCAGTGGTCCGATCCCATCACATCAGTTAAAATTTTTGCGTCTGCAAGCCTGTCTTTCAAACTCTCTGACACACAGAAATAGTCGATTCTCCAGCCGGCGTTCTTTGCTCTTGCACTGAATCGATATGACCACCAAGAGTAAATTCCTTCCATCTCCGGATAAAAATAGCGGAATGTATCGATAAAACCGGCTTTTAAAACTTCACCGAATTTTGCACGTTCCTCGTCTGTAAAACCGGCATTTTTCCGATTTGTTTTTGGATTTTTCAAATCAATCTCCGCATACGCCACATTCAGATCCCCCGCAAAGATAACAGGTTTCTTCTGTTCCAATCCTTTCAGATATGCAAGAAAATCCGTCTCCCACTGCATGCGGTATGAAAGTCTTGCAAGTTCACTCTGTGAATTTGGCGTGTACACGGTCACAAAATAAAACTCCTCAAATTCCAGTGTGATAACACGCCCCTCTTTGTCATGCTCCTCTATCCCGATGCCATATTGTACTGACAATGGTTCCTTTTTTGTAAACACAGCCGTCCCGGAATATCCTTTTTTCTCTGCATAATTCCAATATTGATGGTATCCTTCCAATTCCAAATCTAGCTGTCCTGCCTGCATCTTACTCTCCTGAATACAGAAGATATCTGCATCCGCCTCCTGGAAAAATTCTAAAAATCCTTTCTGCACACACGCGCGGATTCCATTTACGTTCCACGATATCAGTTTCATCTTTCTTCTCCTTCCTGATAATATACTTTTTCTAAAAACAGTCCTCTCGCCGGCGCTAAAAAGCCTGTCAGTTCTCGTTCTTTCTGTTCAAGAGCCATCTTTATATCTTCAATACTCTTTTCTGCGCATCCTACTTCCAAAAGTGTTCCTGTCAGAATTCTCACCATATGATACAAAAATCCGGTTCCATAAAATTCAAACTCCAGCCTCGTCCCTTTTTTTACAATCTTAATCTCATAGATTGTCCTCACTTTTGATTTCTCGTCTTTATTATCCGTAAATGCTGAAAAATCATGTGTTCCTTTCAGATACTCTGCCGCTTTCTTCATATCATCCAGATGTAGTTCCTTCGTAAAATGATATGCATATCTTCTTGTAAAAACACACGGCTTCTTTCGTGTATCAATACAATACTTATACTTTTTCGCCTTTGCACTGTAGCGGCTGTGAAAACTTCCAGGAACAAGCTCCATTTCTTTCACACAGATATCCTCCGGCAAAAGACAGTTCAGTTCTCCCACAAAATTCTCATCTAAAAGCCCCGACACTTTCATGTTTGCCACCTGGCCATTTGCATGAACACCCGCATCCGTTCTTCCTGAGCCATCAATTTCGACCGGATAACCAACTATCTGCTCCACCGTACGTTCCAAAATTGTCTGAATCGTCAGATTGGTCAGATTTTGTCTCTGCCATCCTTTGTATCTTGAACCATCATATGCAATTATCATTTTATAATTTCTCATCTATACTGCTCCCTTTACTCAAAATAGAGAGTTCCGTTTCCGGAACTCTCGTATCAAGTGTGTTTTATTTATCCAGAATTTTCTTCAATTCTGCCACAAATGTATTCACGTCCTTGAACTCTCTATACACCGACGCAAACCGCACATAGGCAACCGGATCTAAATTCTTAAGCTTTTCCATCACAATCTCTCCAATCAGATTGCTGGAAATCTCTTTTTCTTCCCGCTTAAAAACCTCCGTCTCAATAGCTTCGATCGTCCTTTGAATCGCCTCTGCAGACACCGGTCTTTTATAGCACGCCCGCAAAATGCCGGCCTCAATTTTTGACCGATCATACTGCTCTCTATTATTATCTTTTTTTATGATAATCAAAGGAATCGTCTCAACCTTCTCATATGTAGTAAATCTTTTCCCGCACTCATCACAGGCTCTTCTTCTTCGAATTGAATTCCCGTCTTCTGCCGGTCTGGAATCAATTACTTTCGTATCTGGATTACTGCAATATGGACACTTCATATTCTGTTCCTCCTCAGGATTTTCTCATATCGTCATTTTAGCAGATAATAGTTAGTCTTTGCAAGTTTTCAGACATTTTTCTTCACATATTTCTACCATGATAATATCCGGTCCTACTTTTTTGATACATTCAAATGGAATCACATATTCCGAATCGCATCCAAACAGCCCATGCATCTTCGCCTGCCCCGGTACAACGATCGCCTCCACACATCCTTTGCATAGATCAAATACCAGATCCACCACACACCCAAGTCGCCTGCAGTCACAAAGATTAATCACTTCTTTCTGTCTCAATTCACACAACCGCATCTTTTTTCCCTGACTCATTTATTATTCAGTATATGCCGATTTCCTCTATGCTGCCATCACTTTTTCACTTTCAAATGCTTTTACAATAATACCCACAAGCAGGAAACCGATTGCAAATGTCATCGCTACCGTCACCCCATACTGTGCCATTGTCACCTCATGACTTAAGATTCCTTTTAAAACCAAAGAAATATTATAAACCGGAATATAGTACATCTTTCCATCTGTGTTTCCTGTAGTGAACATCGTCATCAACCCTACAACAAGCACTACCATATAGAGCGGCATTACATAGGTAGTCGCCTCTTTGATTGTCTTTGCAAATACCGAAGTAAGTGCGATCATCGTAGAATATAAAAACGCAACTCCAATAAGCAGGACTGCAAGCATTGCAATCTGGTTTGCATTCAAACTGATATTCAAATTCTCACCTGATGTTCCAAGCATCGACTTGGACATCAATGGCATAAATGCCACCATCGCTCCCACGTAAATTACCGAAGAAATTCCAGACAATGCCATCAATGCAAACACTTTTCCGAGCACGATCGAACTCCTCTTGATCGGCGCCACAAGAAGGCTTGCCATTGTTCCTCGTTCTTTTTCACCCGCAATCATATCCGTTCCGATTCCCATTGCTCCTGCAAATAAAAGAATTGTGATAAAATACGGAAGCATCATTCCAAGCGCCTTTCCACTCGCCTTTTGCTCGTCCTGAATGACCATCTTATCGTTGTCAGAATTCACTGTAAACACTGCAATCTGCTCTAAATCTCCCACACGCTCTGTCAGCAGCGTCTGACGATACGCCTCAAGTACTTCCAAAGAGAGCTCTTTATATGCCGCATTAGAATATTCTTCCGACGGATTGTAATAAGTCTTAATCTGTGGAACCGGATCTCCCTCCTTGTAATTTTGAATCATCTCATCCATATTCTTTGGAAACTCAATCAGAAGATCGGCTTCTCCATCCCGAATCTTTGTCTCCACATCTGCCCGCTCATTTTCGGAAATTGTATGTATCTTATAATCTGCATGGATACTCTCTAAAAATTTTTCAAAACTTTCCTGTTCATTCTGAACATAGACAATCGGCTTGTGTTTTGTGATGTCATCCTCCATCCCTGTAATCATCTGACTCATCAGATACATAATTCCAATCATGATAATAACCGGCAGAAAAAATACCGAAAAGACCATTTTTTTATCCTTGAAAACACGTACCATCTCTTTATTGAAGATTTCTTTGATGCTCTTCATCTACGCCTCCCCCTTTCTGCTTCTGTACAACTCGAAAAATGCATCCTCCAAGTCTTTCGTCCCTGTACTGTCCAGTATTTCCTGCAATGTACCTTCACTCACCTTCTGACCATCAATAATCACTCCAATCCGGTCACAAAGCTTTTCTGCCTCCGACATAATGTGCGTGGAGACAATAACAAGCTTTCCCTCTTCACGTAATTTTTTCAGGTAATCTGTCACACCTCTTGCAGTCACGATATCAAGACCATTTGTCGGTTCATCAAAAATCACGATTTCCGGATCATGTACAAGACTTACTGCAATTGCCGCCTTTTGTTTCATTCCGGTCGACAGTTCTTTGATCTGTTTATGCGCAAAATCCTTAATTCCAAAATACTTAAATAATTGTTCTTTTCGTTCTTTTAAAACCTCTTTTGACACACCGTGAAGCCTTCCAAAAAATTCAAACATATAGTCGGGTGTAAACTGTGGATCAAGCTTAATGTCACTTGTCAAGAAACCGATGCTTTTACGCACCTGCTCCGCCTCTGTCACCACATCATGCCCTGCAACCTTAACCTCACCTTCTGTTGGCTTAATAATCGTTGCAATACAGCGAAGTGTCGTCGTCTTCCCTGCACCGTTTGGTCCCAATAGACCATATATTTCCCCTTTGTGTGCATTTAGGCTCAAATGATCTACCGCTACCTTTCGATTGCTTTTTGTTTTGGATTCTTTCATCTGCTTTTTGTTCAGTTTATAAACTTTTGTCAGATTTTTTATCTCTATCATATTCCCCCACCTTTCTTAATTTCCTTGGTATGCAATAAAAAAATCACCACTTTCCTTCTAATTTATCTAAAAAGTGGTGATTTGTAAACCTAATATTTCTTTTATTTCATTTTTTTCTCATATCTGCCGTGCAATACTAATGCTACTACAGTGAACAACACCGGTCCTACGATACTCCAAACAGTTGTCGCAACATCTCCCGCCATCGCCGGCTGGATGATTGTAAAGAAGTTCGCAAACCCAACCGTCACTGTCACCACTATTGTAAAAATAATGGATACTGTATCATTTTTAAAGATCACAAATGGTTTATGAATATTTTTATTCTTCTTAAATTTGATAAACGCTGCCGAAATAAACATATACGGAAGTGTCATCGCAACGTTTGTCATCGATACAAGAATGTTGAAAAATTGTGTCATCGTATCTCCACCCATAGAGATTAGCAAAATAAATGCCACAACTACCACTGCCTGAATCTTCAATGCAAACTTTGGCATTCCACCTTCCATTTTGCAGAATTTCTCTGGGAGCAGTCCTTTTGGGCTTCCCTCAATCAACTGTTTTAATGGTGAGTAGCATAAAGTAAACACCGCACCTGCCAAAGACAATAAAATAGAGATTCCCATAATTCTCGCTGCCCATTCTCCCATCTGTATGCAGGTTCCCTGACTTGCCCCAAATGCAGCTCCAATCTGATAGCCAAGATTATTCATAATTACATAGGAAGCATTTCCTTTATGTACGGTAGCAGCTGAAAGTGTGTCGTTCCAATTTGTAAAGATTCCGACACAAAAGATTCCGATGGAATATCCAACCGCAACAATAATCGCTGCAATTGTAAGACCTTTTCCAAAGTTCTTTTCCGGATTTTCAGTCTCATCTACAAGACCTCCGACTGCCTCTGTTCCGCCATATGCGAACAATGCATATACAAGAAACGCCAGCATAGCAAGGCTTCCTGCATATTCTGGGTTCGGAGATTCCACAAGTGACGCCGCAGAAACGATTGGCTGAGCCAACTCTCCTTTATTTCCAATCAGTACAAGAAGCGCTCCTCCGATTAACATGACATTTAAGAACATACATGCAATTCCACCGATAGATGCTACTTTCTGGATATTTTTCAATCCTTTGCTTGCAAAAAATGTAACGGCAATGATAAAGACTACACCGAGAATCCCAAGTGTCTGTGTTGATTTCAATCCAAACAATGTCCAATCTGCTGTCGTATCTTTCCCAAAAATCGCATTGGAAAGCGGCACCATGATACCTGATGCAATATTAACGAGCCAGATTACATAAGATGTATACCACATGAATGTTGCCACGAACGCATATTTTGTTCCGACACAAATCTGCATCCATGAAAAGATTCCACCTTTTTCATCTTTAAATGCCGAGCCATACTCTGCCACCATGAACGCAAACGGAACAAAGAAAAGTACCGCTGATAATAGGAAAAACGGAATTGCTCCATATCCCATCAGATAAAATGATCTCGGCATATTATTAAATCCATATACCGATGTAAAGATCATTAGAATCAATGCTCCCATTGTTAGTTTTTTTGTTTTTTCTGCCATTCTTTCTCCTCCTGTACTCTATGCGTTCGCCAAAAAGGCACGATATCCCTTTACGGCTTCGTAGATATCCGCTTTGCTGCTCACCTCGTAAGGTGCATGCATACAAAGAAGTGCAATTCCGCTGTCAATCACTTCCATCCCGTAATTTGCCATGATATAAGCAATTGTACCGCCGCCTCCGGCATCCACTTTTCCAAGCTCATCAAACTGATATGCCACATTTGCATCATCAAAGATTTTTCTTAAAACTGCAATATATTCTGCATTCGCATCATTAGAACCGCTTTTTCCTCTGACACCGGTAAACTTATTCATGGAAATTCCTCTGCCAAAGAATCCGGAATTTCGTTTTTCATAATGCTCTGCATACAGCGGATCATACGCCGCGCTTACATCTGAGGAAAGCATTCTGGAACGTGAAAGCGCTCGTCTTACTTTCAATTCAGATTCCCCTTCTGTCAGTGCAATTAACTCAGCAACTGTATTTTCAAAGAAATGTGACTGCATTCCTGTCGCACCTACACTGCCGATTTCTTCCTTGTCCACAAGAAGACACACACCTGTCTTTTTCAGATTTTCTGTCTCCAGCATCGCAAAAAGGGATGTAAATGCACAGATTCTGTCATCCTGTCCATACCCTAAGATCATACTGCGATCAAAACCAAGATCTCTTGCTTTACCCGCTGGCACAATTTCAAGTTCTGCTGACTGAAAATCATCCTCTTCAATCCCATACTCCTGTTTTAAAATAGAAAGAATATTGGCCTTCACCAACTCTTTTTCCTCTTCTTTCAAATCTTTACAGTCTCTCAAAGGCATATTTCCGATCAAAAGATCCATATTTTCACCTTCAATAACCTTTGCCGCCGTCTTTTCCATTTTTTCGCCCGCAAGATGGATCAAAATATCCGTAATCGTAAATACCGGATCTCCTTCTTTTTCCCCAACGCAGATCGGAACGGTCTTTCCGCTTTTCAGTACAGCTACACCGTGTAGCGCAAGCGGCTGTGCAACCCACTGGTATTTTTTGATTCCACCGTAATAGTGTGTATCCAGATAGGCAAATCCATCCGCTTCATACAGCGGATTCTGTTTTACATCCAAACGTGGTGAGTCAATATGTGCTCCAAGAATATTCATTCCATTGGAAATCGGCTCTTCTCCGATTTGAAATAATGCGACCATCTTATGCATCCAGACCGCATACACTTTATCACCTGTTTTCAGCTGTTTATCCTCGGCAATATAGGCATTCAAATCTTTGTATCCAGCCTCCTTAGCCATCTCAACTGCCAATGCCACACATTCGCGCTCTGTCTTTCCTGCATCCAGACATGTTTTATATCGCTCACAGACCGCATCAACTTCCTTAAGTTCCTTCTGGTCATATGACTTCCATACACTCTGTTTTCCCATTGCAAACCCTCCAATCATTTTTCACAATTTTTTTTTATATTCTATTTATACATAGTTTATAAATCAAACATCTTCTATTTTCTTGACAAGAAATTTTTCATATAGTATTATATTCTGAGTAAAATTTTCTTACAAATTATTACATAACAAAAGCTCTATATATTAAAAAGATTAATTTTTTATCAAAAAATTGATTTATAAGAAATTCAGGAGTATACACATGACAATAAACGAGCGCGTCGGAAATAATATCCGCAAATACAGAATTGCACACCACTATACATTAAAAGACTTATCTGCACTTGTACACAAGAGTTGTTCTACTCTTTCAAAATATGAAAAAGGAATTCTTCCCGTCAGTGTTGAGACATTGGAAGAATTTGGGGATGTTTTCCACATTCCCACTTCGCATCTCTTGTCTGCACCGTCCGAGGGGAAACCAGATGTGTACCGCAAAAGTCTCCTCAAAAAATATTACATGTACAATTATGATGGCAGAAGAAAACGAATTATGAAAAGTATTATTGAAGAATACGCCACAGATCAGCCGGATACCTATTCGATTCAGCTTTTCTATGACGTAGATGATCTGGAATGCTTTGGAAAATGTGAGGTAATCTATTCCGGTGAAAGCACAACCTTTGGACCATGGCAAAATTATAGTTTAAAAAATACTGCAAATACATTGGAGGAAATTTGGATGTGCACCGTAAATACCTTTTCTCAAACGGATCTGAAAAGTGGTATCTTGTCCGGTATCTCACAGCTTACCATGCGCCCTTGCAGCCGAAAGATTCTAATCACGTCTCAGATACAAAAAGAAAATCATTTCATAGATGACCTGCTGCTCTCCAAGGAAGATATCCAGCAGATTAAAAAATACAACTTATTTACACTCGGGGAATAGCTGTTTTTACATATTTTTCATACAATTGCTCTATGATTTCAATATGCAGCCGCTCATCTAAAATAATTCGCTCCAGATTTGCGACAACGTACTCATCTTGGATCCATTCTGCCTGTCTTTTATAAGTTGCAATCGCAAGCTTTTCCCCTTCATATGCATGTTTCAGCATCATATCTATCCGCCTTGGGTATCGGTTGCACCCAGGGCTCCAATATGTAAATCTTCTCCGCTCCACACTCCAAAGCCTTGGATCCGCCCCAAGCTGCTTGGCCAGCTGCCCATAAATATTCATGTGGTGCATCTCCACCATACTGATCTTGTGAAATGTCTTTCCGATTTCTTCATATGTGCCATTTGCGATCAGACTGTTGTAAAAATACAGACTGACTGCAGACATCTCTGAGTTGCAGGCTCCGATATTGCTTAACATCGCCATTGCATACCTCGGATTTTTTTCACACACTTTCACAGGAGGATATTCTGCAGAATCCCTTACCTGAATCTCTTCTTCACACATAAAAAAGTCTCCTTTATTTCTCTATACTTTACACTTTATGGTAAAGTCAGAAAAAGGAGACCTCTTTTTTTCTTTTCTCTATAAATTCTATTCTTCGATGTCAATCACTGAGACAGGACAGCCATCTCTTGCTTCTTTTGCTTCCTTTTCATTCTCTTCAGTCACGTCTGCATGTACCTGTGCAATCTCATCACCCATGCAAAACACTTCCGGGCAGATACTTACACACATCCCGCATGCAATGCATCCATCTTCTACAACTGCTTTCATCCTGTAATCCCTCCTGGTTCTTTTTTTACAGTATGTCCGCTTTTTTGTGTTTTATACTATGCAAACTGACTTTGATATAATTTTGCATAGAAACCGTTTCTTGCAAGTAACTCCTCGTGGTTGCCCTGTTCTACAATATTGCCATCCTTCATCACTAAAATGATATCTGCCTCTTTTATTGTTGACAGACGATGTGCCACAATAAAACTCGTTCTCCCCTCCATCATTTTCTGAAATGCTTCCTGAATCTTAATCTCAGTTCTCGTATCAATTGACGATGTCGCCTCATCCAGTATCAAGATCGGTGGAAGTTTCAGCATCACTCTGGCAATACACAGAAGCTGTTTCTGTCCCTGTGACAGATTCCCTCCATCTTCCGAGATGACTGTATCGTACCCATCGGACATGCGCTTGATAAATCCATGTGCATGCGCTGCCTTTGCGGCCTCAATAATCTCCGCTCTGGTAGCTTCCGGTTTTCCATATGCAATATTTTCAGCGATTGTTCCTGATTTCAGCCAGGTGTCCTGCAATACCATTCCAAAATTTGCACGCAGGCTGTCTTTTGTAATCTCTTTCACATCATGTCCACTCACATAGATTTTCCCCGCATCAATATCATAGAACCGCATCAACAAATTGATCAAGGTTGTTTTTCCACATCCTGTCGGACCTACAATCGCAACCTTTTGTCCCTGTTTTACATGTAGATTCAGATCTTTCAACAACGGTGTATCCTTTCGGTAAGAAAACGAAATATGCTGCAATTCCATACTTCCATCTGTCTGCTGCAAAATCAGTGCGCCTTCTTTGTCTTGCTTTTCTACCTCTTCATCTATAAAATCAAACACTCTTTTCGCACACGCAAATGCATTCTGGATCTCTGTGAGTACACTCGATATCTCATTGAATGGTTTTGTATATTGATTGGCGTAGGTGAGAAAACAAGACAACTGTCCAACCGTGATCACGCCCTGCATCGCCAGAACGGCTCCAAAAATTCCCACCCCTGAATATACAAGCCCATTCACAAACCTTGTGCTTGGATTCGTGATAGAAGAAAAGAAAATGGCGCGGATACTGCATGTTTTTAGTTCCTCGTTAATTGTATCAAACCGTTCTAATGAACGTTTTCCATACCCAAATGCCTGCACAACCTTTTGATTTCCCACCATCTCATCCACGAGAGATGTCATCTGTGCCCTCGTTTCAGACTGTATTTTAAACATATTATACGTCTTTTTTGCAACAAAACTTGCGACAAACAATGACAATGGTGTGATGAAAATAACAATGAGCGAAATCTTGACATTGATAGAAAGCATAAATGCCAATGTCCCCGCAATTGTCACAACACCTGTAAACAGCTGTGAAAATCCCATCAAAAGTCCATCTGAAAATTGCTCTACATCTGTGATGATTCTGCTGATCGTCTCTCCGTATGGGTGGCTGTCTACATATTTCAAAGGAAGTTTTTGCAGATGTTCAAATGCATTCATACGCACATCCTTTACCACCCGGTACGTAATCTGGTTATTGCACAGATTCATCAGCCACTGCGCCACACTTGTCACCCCAATGATAACTGCAAGTTTCACAAGTATTTGCAGAATTTTCCCAAAATCGACCTGCCCCTTTCCTACAATAAAATCTACCGCATCCCCAATTAAAATCGGTGCATACAAAGTAAAGCCCACTGTGATCACAGCAAAAACCAACGACAATATCAGATAATGCAGATACGGCAGCAAAAGCTTTCCGACTCTCTTAATCGTTCCATGATGTTTACGCATGATGTCCCACCTCCTCTTTTGAGAATTGCGAACTGCAAATTTCCTGATAAACTTCACAGGTCCGAAGCAATTCCTGATGTGTTCCGATTCCTGCCATTTTACCGTCATCCAATACAATGATTTTATCCGCCTGCATGATCGATGAGGCTCTCTGTGACACGATAAATACCGTCATCTGATCTGTATTTTCTGCAATCGCTTTACGCAGCCTCGCATCTGTCGCAAAATCAAGTGCAGATGCGCTGTCATCCAAAATCAATATCTCTGGATTTTTCACAAGTGCTCTTGCAATAGTAAGCCTCTGTTTTTGTCCTCCTGACAGATTCTTTCCGTTCTGGCTGATTTTGGCATCCAGTCCTTCGTTCTTTTTCTCTACCACTTCCAGTGCCTGTGCCGTTTCCAATGCTCTGTAAATCATCGCGTCTGTTGCATTTTCATTTCCCATTTTCATATTGTCGCGAATGGTTCCACGAAACAATACTGCTTTTTGCGGAACAACACCTATTTTCTTTCGAAGCGTCTCAAGCTTATAATTTTTCACATTTTCTCCATTTACCAATATCTGTCCTTTCGTGACATTATAAAATCGAGGGATCAGATTGACCAACGTGGATTTCCCTGATCCGGTTCCTCCGATCACACCGACTGTCTCTCCCCTTTTTACAACGAAACTGATATTTGATATGGCTTCTTCTGCACCGGAATAAGACATACCGACCTCATCAAAGATCACCATATTCTCCTTATTTGATTCCTCTCTATCATACTCTCCATCGACAATATCTGATGTCAGTTCAAACACTTCATTAATACGAGATGCTGATGCAAGCGCTTTTGTGAAAGATACGATCAAATTAGCTAATGCAATAAGCGCTAGAAGAATCTGAGACATATAATTGACAAGCGCAATCACTTCTCCCTGTGAAATATTCCCAACATACACCTGCTTTCCCCCAAACCAGACAATTGCAATTGTTGCCACATTTACAATAATGTAAGTCGCTGGATTTAAAAGTGCCGAAAGTTTTCCTACCAGCATCTGAACATCGAGCAAACTGCTGTTTTCTTCTGCAAATGTTTCGATTTCCCGTTTCTGTGTACAGAACGCCCTTACAACACGTATTCCGGAAAGGTTCTCTCTCGTAGATAAAAGTATTCCATCCAGCCCGCGCTGCACTTTTTTATATAACGGAATCGTGATCATCATAATTCCATAGATCACAACTGCAAGAAGCGGTACTGCCACCACAAAAATCAGGGCAGCTTTCACACTGATTGTAAAAGCCATGATCATTGCTCCCACCACAATAAACGGAGATCGTAAAAACAGACGCAATACCAGATTCACACCGGACTGTACCTGATTGATATCGCTGGTCATCCTCGTCACAAGAGTCGCGCTTCCCGCCTGATCAATCTCCGCATAGGATAACGAATTGATATGCGCAAACAGATCATGGCGTAATTCTGTTCCAACCCCGACTGCTGCCTTTGCTGCAAAGTACTGTGCCGTCAAAGAACAGGCAAGTCCAAGTATTCCAAAAAGAACAAGCACCGCTCCCATTTTCCAGATATAAGGCATATCCTGATTCTTAATCCCAATATCAATAATATTTGCCATAACAAGCGGCACAATCAATTCAAAGCACGCTTCCAGCAGTTTAAACAATGGTCCGATAATACTTTCTTTTTTATAATGTTTCAAATAACGAAGTAATTTTCTCATGCTTTTATTTCTCTCCCGCAATTTGTTTTCTTCCTGTTTTTCTTCTATTAATTACAAAATTTAATATAATACCATGTACATAAACTTGTCAATTCTAGCTTGTTATTTGTTTCACTTTCCATTATACTTAGCCATAGAAAGAACTCTATACAAGAAAGGAACTATTTTTATGAGTGAAATACATATCAGCGAAAAACATTTTACTTCTGCCCCGACAGACGGAAATCGTCTGCCAAAAGAGATGGCAGTATATGAGCTATTAGATAAACTAAAAATCCCATATGAAGGAGTAGACCACGATGTTGCCGGCACAATGGAAGAATGTGCTGCTGTTGACGAAGCCCTTGGGGTTACAATGTGCAAGAATCTATTCCTGCGCAATCAGCAAAAAACAACCTTTTTCCTGTTATTGATACCGGGAGACAAAAAATTCATGACGAAAGATCTTTCGAAGCAGCTTGGCATCTCAAGACTTTCTTTTGCCGAGCCGGAATATATGGAAAAATTTCTGAATATCACTCCTGGATCCGTAAGTGTTCTCGGACTGATGAACGACAAAGACTGGTACATAGACCTTTTGATTGACAAGGACTTAATGAATGATGAATATATCGGATGCCACCCATGTATCAATACTTCCAGTCTCAAGATCAAAATGGATGATATTATCAAAAAATTTCTAAAATATACCGGACACCGTCCAAGATACGTAAAATTGTAACAGCTTTCTAGGAGGAAACACAATGATTCAGGTTGACAGTCTAAGTAAGTCATATGGTAAGAAAATGGCACTTGATCACATAACCGCTTCCATTCACGATGAACACATTTTCGGTCTGCTTGGGACAAATGGCGCGGGCAAAAGTACCTTTTTAAAAATATTAAGCGGTATTCTAAAGCCTGATTCCGGAACTGTCATCATCGATGACCATCCTGTATTTGAAAACGAACTTACAAAAGCAGATATTTGTTTTTTATCCGATAATCCATATTTTTTCCCAAATGCGACTCCTCATACTATGGCGCATTACTACAGCCTTGCTTACTCACAATTTGATACGCTCCGCTTTGAAGAGCTCGCCAGACAATTCCATATAGATATACAAGAAAAAATCAGCGATTTTTCAAAAGGAATGAAAAAACAAGTCTCTATTTTGCTCGGCATCTGTGCAAACACAAAATATCTTTTCTGTGACGAGACGTTCGACGGTTTAGACCCTGTTGTTCGCCAGTCTGTAAAAGGTATTTTTGCAGCTGAACTTTTAAATAGAAATTTCACGCCGGTCATCTCCTCACACAATCTGAGAGAATTGGAAGATATCTGTGATCATATCGGACTTTTACACAAAGGCGGAATACTTTTATCTCAAGATTTAGAAGACTTGAAATTCCATGTCCACCGCCTGCAGTGTGTGATTGAAGATCCTGTCGCAGAAGAAGAACTTCTCAGACAGTTAGAAATTCTGCACCGCGAAAAACGTGGTTCACTGACTACCATCGTTGCACGCGGAACTCGTGAGGAAATTTTAGAAAGGGTCAATACAAAATCGCCTCTTTTTGCTGAGGTATTACCCCTTTCATTAGAAGAAATCTTTATTAGCGAAACGGAGGCTGCCGGATATGACATCAAAAATTTCATGTATTAAATTTATAAAAGAAGATTTGCGCCAAAGGACTTGGCTGATTGCAATTCTTTCCACCGTAACATTTTTATTTCAGCCTCTGATGCTTATTATCGGGATCAATGAAAAGAAAAATTGGATAAACACTGTTTCTCCGGGCTTTACCATGAAAGATTTTAAATTTTGGTTATTTAATTTCATGGGATTTAATAATAACGCTGTTGTCTTTTGTGTGATTTTATTTGCAATCCTTTGTGGGGTGTCTGGTTTCTATTATCTGCATTCCAAAGAAAAACTAAATCTTATACACAGTTTGCCAATCCGACGTGAGAGACTATTTTTTATCCAATTTGTAAGTGGATTTCTTATTTTTCTGATTCCATTTACGCTAAATCTGTTAGTCAGCATGCTAAGTATTTCCTTTCAGGGATACATGTCCTTAGAATTATTAAAAGTAAGTTTTGCTGCATTTGGAATACATGTTTTGTTTTTCTTATTCTTATATACACTTACCGTTTTTTCTATGATTATGACAGGGAAATTATTGATTGGACTCATTGTCACACTTAGCCTTTTTTCATACGGAACTCTTATTATTGCACTTTTCCGATTATTGGCGATTCGCTTTTTCTCTACATATTTTTTGAAAGTTGACGCTTATTGGTTTAGTTGGTTCAAATCACTTTATATAACAACTGATGGAAGCGACGGGCTTTCTTCTCCTTTGTTAGCTTATATTTCCACGTTAAACCAAATGTCTAACCAGACAGTTCCGTACAAGTTAATTCTTTTTTCAGTGATTGGAACAGTCGTATTTTTACTGCTTGGGATTTTTTTGTATCGATTGCGCCCTACAGAAACTGCCGGGAAACCTATCGCGTTTCCAAAAGCAGAATCTGTACTGAAAATATTATTGAGCATTCCGCTTGGAATCTGCGCTGCATTTTATCTTGATAGTTTAGCGAATCAAGCTTCCAACAATATTGTAATTTTTATACTTGCTATATTATGCACATTTATTTTTGCAATTGTAATTGAATTTATTTATACAATGGACTTAAAACATTTATTTGCCAAAAAGGGGGCTTTATTGCTTTCTGTCAGTCTTGCATTCGGAATCACTGCAATCTACAAATTTGATTTGTTCAAATATGATAACTACATTCCGAAAAAAAATGAGATCGAGAGCATCGCAATTTACATGGAAGATTTTAATACTCGTTTTAACTATCCAATTCCTACCAATGTCCAGTCAATCAAAGACTTTTTAGATTCTTCTGCACTAAAAGACTTTGATCCAGTTTATCAGCTCGCTCAAAAAGGGGCAGCCACATTTGATATGACGGACGAAACTGCTCAATATGTAAATTTGAAATACAACTTAAAAAATGGGCGAAGTGTTTACAGAATGTATCTGATTAACAAAACTGATGCGCAAAACTGTGCCAAATACCTTCTAAACAATCAACAATATAAAGAAGCATTGTTTCAGACTAATTTGTATTCTTCTTTAGACTTTCAATATGCGGAGGTAACTGATATTTACCAATCCACGAGTAAACTGAATATTTCAGCTGCTCAAATGAAGACGTTGTTGGATATTTATCAAAAAGATCTGGTCAATGCCAGCTATTTTGATTTGACCAGTCAATTTCCAAGCGGAACTATTAATTTTGCTCCGAAGAATTCGTCTGATACATACATGCGACCACTTTTTTGCAGTTTTACAAACACATATGACTATTTAAAAGAACTTGGCTATGACCTTCCAACAAAAATAGAGTTAGATAATGTGCAACGCATTGAAGCAACGAATCAAGACAATCAAAAAAATATTGTTTTCAATACTCCGGAAGACATTGCAAAGATTCTTCCAAAACTCACATGGGTTCCCTACTATTTCTATAAAAAACCGATTGAATTTATTGTAACATTTAAAAGCAGCATTTATAGTTCTTCCAATCTATTTTATCTGAACTCCGAACAAATTCCAGATTGTCTCAAAGATCTTCTTAATTAAGAGAAAAGTCTCTTACGCATCAGCCCTGATGTAAGAGAGACTTTTCTTATATCGGAATACTGTCTCTTACGCACAGTGCTCCATATCCCACCTGCGGATTCGGATACTCTGTGAATCCAGGCAGCGGTCTCGCTCCCCTTTGCATATATGCCTTTACCTTTTCTCCATATAAATACGGATCATTTTCCTTAATGATTCCCCACTCCATCATAAGCGCCGCTCCTCCGGTTACAAACGGTGTGGCAAATGATGTCCCACTGAAGCTTGCATATGTGCCACTAGTCGTCGGTGCTGTAACATTCACACCTGGCGCAACAATATCCGGCTTTGATAATCTCCCTGCCCCCCTTTGTCCGCGTCCTGAGAAATCCGCATAGGAAAAAGTAAGTGCATCGTATGCCCCCACACCAATTGTACGCGAAGCTGTGGATGGTATCGTGAGTGTTCCGGTCTCCGTCGGGAATAAAAATGCTGTTCCCGGATTCAATACATTTTCACTCGGGAGCCACATCGCATAATTTCCTGATATAATCTTTCTCGGTGTCAACACAATCTCCCAAATGCCACTGTTGATATATACCTCTTTCGGTAGAAAATCAACATAAATTTCCTGTGCAGTGCTGTATGGACTTGGTTCTCCATAATAGAGCAAAAGTTCTGTATTTCCCACAGAAAACCGCTGTGTTCCAAGCACTTCCTGAATCGGTCCTATTCTTTCCCCAGACGGTGATACAAAAGAAATATCCATGATGTCATAGTAAGCTTTCCAAATTTGAAGATTTAGCGCGGGTTCCTGCTCCTGCACTGCAAGCTGGATAACCGTTTCTTCATTTTCCCTGACAATTCCAGCTGTGTGCCCTGCACTTCTTCCTTCATTTCCCGTTCCAATACAAATCACACTCTTCCATATATTCGCAATATCCTCTATAAATCGTTCTAGTAAGCTCGTTCCGTCATGAGAACCATATGTATTTCCAAAGCTGATATTAATTGCCACCGGCTGTTTATAAAAAAGTGCTTTTCGTACTACGTAATCTATCGCCTGCATTAGTTCTGTTGTGCGAGGGAATCCTTCTTCCCTCGGATTTCCAAGTTTCACCACAAGAAGTTCACTCTGTGTCGCAACTCCCCGATAAATTCTCCCTCTGCTTCCTCTTCCATTTCCAGCTGCAATTCCTGCTACTGATGTCCCATGACCTGATACATCCACGCTCGGCACAATTTGCATACGCATCGGCACTGTCGGCTGCTTTATTGCTTCATCGATCTGTTCTCTCGTAAATTCTGTCCCTATCAAATATCCTTCCGGTGGATTTCCCATGATTGTCTGATCCCAAAGATTACGTATTCTTGTCGTTCCGTCGTCATTGCGAAAATCCGGATTTGTATAATCGATTCCTGAGTCGATAATTGCAACAAGAACCCCTGAACCAAACAATGAAAATGGAGGGTTCTGCACTGGTGGCACACAGGATACTCTTCTCCCGTTTGCTGCCTGAAAAAATAATCGTTTCGGCTTTTCGACATATTCAATCTGTGGAAAATCAGCCAAACGTTCTACCAAGCTCTCTGGTACTGTTAAAATTGCAAATTCATTGCTCAATTCAACCACCTGAATTCCTATTTCCCGCAGTTCATTCAATGTCCCCGAATATTTCACTATCAGTTCCCATTCCCTGTCATCTATGCTATATCCAACATCTAATTCCAGTGATTTTTCCCGTTCTCGTCTTGTAGCATTCAATGCCAGATTTAACAAATTCTCTATTTTTTGGTCTGCCATATTTTCACCTCCCATACTAACATATTCATTCCGATAATTTATTTGTAAAATTTTTTTTCATATGCTAATATTACATCAGTATTATGATAAAAGAGGAGTATCCATTATGAATAAAAAAGAAGTATTAGAACTTAGAAAGCAGTTCAAACCCGAAGACTGCTCTATCACCCGAATCTGCGGCTGCTATGTAGATGGGGAAAAAGAAATTAAATCACAGACGAAAGATGCCTTTTTGTCCCTTCCGGAAGAAGAAATTTTCAAGTATCTCAATATCTTTAAACAGACACTCTCCGGAACAATCGGAAAAAATCTGCTGAACATGGAATTTCCACTGGAACAAGAACTCTCCGGCGGAACACAGGAATTTCTTTTACAGCTTCGCGACAGTAAACTGCAAGATGATATGCTCATCGAAGAATTTTATCAAAAGATTATTGAAAATTACAATTATGGAGAGAATTACTACATTATTCTCATCCACGTTGCCTATGACATTCCAGGAAAATCTACTGATGGAACTGAGATGTTCGATGCTTCAGATGAAGTTTTTGAATATGTGCTTTGCAGTATCTGTCCGGTTCACCTTTCCAAAGAAGGACTTTGCTACAATCCTGAGACGAACCATGTCGAAAACCGGATTCGTGACTGGATTGTCGAACCGCCGGTAAAAGGATTCTTATTCCCTGTATTCAATGACAGAAGCACTGATATTCATGGGGTATTGTACTACTCAAAAAAGCCAGAAGATTTACAACCTGAATTTATCGAAAACGCTCTCGGATGTACCTTCCCAATGTCAGCAGGCAGTCAAAAAGATACCTTCCATGCCGTTGTGATGAATACACTTGGCGAAGAGTGCGATTATACGGTTGTTAAAAATATTCATGATAACTTAAATGAGATTATTGAAGAGACCAAAGATGCTCCGGAAGTGCCTGTACTTACGAAACCCGAAGTAAAACGCCTCCTTGCAAAAAGCGGTGTTGCAGATGAAAAAATTGAAATATTTGATAATAATTTTGACACCATAGCAGGCGAAAAAGCATCTTTTCTGGCAACGAATATTGCCGAAACCAGAAAATTCAGTATTGAAACACCTGATGTTTCCATCAAAGTCAATCCAGACCGCACCGATCTTGTGGAGACAAAAATGATCGATGGAAAACAATGCCTCGTCATTGAAATCAACGATCAGGTAGAAGTCAACGGTGTTCCTGTCCGCACTGTGCCAATTGGCACAGTAGAATAAGTATTCTCCCGATAAGCCTTAACGCTTATCGGGATACTGTCATTATTCACATTCCATCAGATATGGTGCAAGGCTTACAGGAATAAAATAACCTCTTTCATGTCTGCATACGGGACATACTCCCGGTACTTTCAATCCACTATGAATATGCCCACAATTTAAGCACATCCATTTTTCACCTTCTTGACACTCAAAATATGCTCCTGTCTTTAACAGTTCCGCCAGTTTTCCGAATCTGTCTCCATGAATCTTCTCTATTTTCGCAATCTGATAAAAAGCGGATGCAACTTCCATAAATCCTTCTTCTTTTGCCACGTCACCAAAAGACTGATACACATCATCCGCCTCTTCATATTCATTGTGCTGTGCCGCATAAAGTAGTTCTTCAGTCGAATCCTGCTTATCAACCGGATATCCACCACAGATTTCAATCGTTTCTCCTGCCATCTCTTTTAACAATTCATAAAATCGCTCTGCATGAGCCCGCTCCTGTTCTGCCGTAAATAAAAATATTTGACTCACCGCATACAAGCCCTCTTTTCTTGCTTCCTCTGCCGCAAAAGTATAACGATTTCTTGCCTGACTTTCTCCTGCAAATGCCTTCATCAAGTTTTCTTTTGTTTTACTGTTCTTTAACTGAGACGCCATCCTTCCCACTTCCTTTCCTTGAAAAGTATATCCAAAATTGCTTCACTTATCCGAGAATCAATTAAAACCTATAATCTGATTTGCAACCGTATATGCCATAGAGGATATCTTTCTTCCTGATTTTCCCGGTAAGTTAATAGTCTCTCCCAAAATGCCATGTCTTATCTTCCAATATACTCGATGGTCTTTCTTTTTCAGATATTCCCACAGTTCTTTCTTTTTATCAAGATTTTCCTGACTCTTAGATCGAATACATATAATAGAGGAAACCGTCATCATAATCGCCAAATAATTTGTCATATAATTCCGAAGCTTTTTATTTGGAATTTTTCTTAGAGAATACATATCAATCATTGTTTTGGTAACAAATATCTGCTGGTCAATGCGCTTGATCATGTTTTTCTCATTTACCGACTGATCCTCCCGCCCAATGAAATAACGATAAAAATTCACATCCAGATAATAAAATGTTTTCACATGCGGCAACGGATAATAAACATAAATATTATCTACATAAAAAGTGTGTTTTGGCAGCTCCAGCTTACACATCTTCAAAAGCTCCGTCCGATAAATGACTGAATGCATCAAAATATATTGAGCAAGACGGAAATGTCCCATCTCTTTCCATGTGATAATTCGATCTTGCGGCATCACATTCCGGTAATGAATCACCTTCTTATGTTTTGCTCCTACTTTTTCATACACATAATTGGAGACAAGCATATCAATTAACGTCTGCTTTTCAACCAGTTCGTGTAATACACTTAAAATCTTTTCCAATGCCCCTTCATCTACCCAGTCATCGCTGTCCACTACTTTAAAATAAAGTCCGGTCGCATGCTTCAATCCTGTATTTACCGCATCTCCATGTCCTCCGTTTTCTTTATCGATTGCTTTTACAATCGTCGGATACTTTCTTTCATACTGTTTTGCAATCTCTGATGTCCCGTCCATCGATCCATCATTTACAATAATAATCTCTACATCTTCGCCGCCTTTTAAAATCGACTCTATTGCATGTTCCATATAGCTTTCTGAATTATAGCAGGGAATCGCAAATGATATATACTTCATGATTCAATCCTCCCAATCTTTTACGTTCTTAATAGTATAATTCATTTTGGGCAATTTTCCAACACATATATTGTAAATTCCACGAATTTCCGTTATAGTAAATATAGATTACATAAATGGAGGAATTGCAAATGAAAAATATGATCGTCGGTCAGTCTGGAGGACCTACTGCAGTGATAAATGGAAGTCTGTATGGTGTTGTATCCGAAGGCTTCAAACATCCGGAATCGATAGAACATGTATATGGTATGATAAATGGAATCGAAGGTTTTCTAAACAATCAGATTATGGACATGCACCCATTACTGAAAAACGGAGATTTAGAACTCATCCGAACTACTCCTGGTTCTTACCTTGGGTCTTGCCGCTACAAGCTGCCGGAAGATTTAAATGATCCCGTATATCCTGAGCTATTTCAAAAATTTGAAGACTACAATATCGGTTATTTCTTTTATATTGGTGGAAATGACTCTATGGATACTGTCAGCAAGCTTTCCCGCTACGCAGCCAAGATTCAAAGTCCGATTCGTGTAATCGGTGTTCCTAAAACAATTGACAATGATTTGGTTGAGACTGATCACACACCTGGATTTGGCAGCGCCGCAAAATTTGTCGCGACTACAGTACGAGAAATCGCTATTGATGCATCTGTATACGATAATAAAAAATCTGTAACAATTGTAGAAATCATGGGACGTCATGCCGGATGGCTGACTGCTGCAAGTGCTCTTGCAAGAAAATTTGAGGGAGATAATCCGGTGCTTATCTATCTTCCAGAAGTTGCATTTAATCAGGAAGAATTTCTCGAAAAAGTGAAAAAAGCTTTAGAGACAACCCCTAATCTTGTTGTATGTGTTTCCGAGGGAATCAATGATGGAAATGGTACTTTTATCTGTGAATTTGCAAGCGATGTGGGTGTTGATACCTTTGGTCATAAGATGCTTACAGGCTCCGGAAAATACCTGGAGAATCTCATAAAAGAAAAGCTTGGTGTAAAAGTGCGTTCCGTAGAGCTGAATGTGAGTCAGCGCTGCTCTTCTTCCTGCCTTTCTAAGACAGATTTAGATGAAGCGGATCACTCCGGTGCTTTTGCCGTAAATGCAGCATTGAATGGGGAGACAGGAAAGATGATCTCTTTTGTGAGGGCGAACACTTCCCCTTATGAACTTTCTTTTTCTACTGCGGATGTCAATATCATCTGTAATCAGGAAAAAGCTGTTCCTCTCTCTTGGATCACCAAAGATGGTTCCGATGTAACTGATGAGTTTATTCGTTATGCAGCCCCATTAATTCAAGGCTCTGTAGATGTTCCAACCGAAAATGGACTTCCGCTCTTTGCATTCCGTAAATAGTAGAAAGATGTTTTGTTCATAATTTGTTCATTTATCTTTCAAAATTACTTTACTTATTTAACATTGTTTCTTCACTTTTCTAGAATATACTAACAGTATCAAAAGAAAAGAGCTTAACAATTATCTAAAGTATTAACATACTATTTGAATAAACTTTTTCATAATACGTGCCGGGAATTGCGAAAGCAGTTACCCGGCATCCTCCCTGTTTTGGGAGGTTTTTTTATATCTGATTCCAATCACCGAAATTCCTGTTATAACAAGAATCCACATCAGTGCCTCATAACTTTTTTGTCTCTTCTCTGTTTTTCTCTCTTCTAATATTTCCTTTTTAGGTTGTATCAAATTTTGAAAAAATGACTTTTCTCCTTCTATCTCAAATGCGACTTTTTTCTCTGACTGATTCCCTGCCAGATCTTTGGCAAATACCAAGACTTCATAACTTCCACTTTTCTCAAATATATGCGAAAACTTTCTCTCATTCTCTCCTATTTGTTGTTTCTTTTCATTAATAAAGACCGCATCTAAAAAATCATGTTCCTCTCCCAGGACAATCTCTAGTTCCTTCTCCTCTTTTGAGCAATCGATTTGAATTTCCGGAGGTGTATGATCTATGAAAAATCCTACTTCCATACTCGATGTATTTCCCACCAAATCTTCCGCAATCAATTCCAGTGAATGCTTTCCTTCGCGCGTATATTTTTTGTTTTGCTCACAAATTCTTCCATCCATGTTAATCCGATAAGTATATGTGGTAAAATCCTCTACAATTTCAGAAATGTCATATTTCCATTCAAAAAATGGCACATATTTTCCCTCTAATTCTTCTATTTTATGTATCAGCGGATTCTCTTTATCCATAATAATCTGCATCTCTTTTTCACTTCTGTTACCCGCCTGATCAACGGCTTCCAGATAAACTTTATACTTTCCACTCTCCGTCAGATTCTCTTTCGCAAAATATTGTTCTCCGTCCTTTTCCCAACTTTGTATTCTTTTTTGTATCCTATTCCCATTGGCATCATTCCAGATAATCGTACCACCCACAGATACTATTCTTTGATTATCAATTGCTTTACATGTAAGCATTTTATCATTGGCTGCTATACAATAATCTTCTGCTCCCTCTAAAATCAGCTGCGGATTCTCATTATCAAATAAAATCTTTTCTCGTTTCTTTGTGTAATTCCCCGCCCAATCGCTTACCTCTACCACAATTTCAGACAGTTTATCAACAGAGATTGTTACATTCTCTGTCTCTTTTTCTCCACGCTCATACTCTCTATTTTGCACAACCTTATTATTTACTGAACAAATTACCTGTTTGATGCCTGATGCAACTCCATGTTCACTTATGTCAATCTGAATCAGACATGGTTTGCTATACCATTTTCCTAACCCTTCTGACGCTCTGATTAAAATTTCCGGTATTTCATCTTCACAAATAATTTTTGAGGACTTGGTTACTTCTCCCTTGTTTCCAGCTCCGTCTATCGCATATGCAGAAAGATTCCCTTCAAATCCAACCGGAATCACAACACTTACGCAATTTCCTTCTAAAAACTGATACTCTTCCTCATTTATTTGATAATAAATTCCCTGAAGCCCTGAAGTATCATCCGAAGCAGTCATTTCCACTGTTATCTCCTCATTTGAAATAATCTGTTCTTCACCATCATGTTTCGAATATTGAAAAGAAATCGGGTCTGCCGGTGCCTCCTTATCGATCTTGATTTCCCGTTTCTGCTCGGTGCCTTCCACCATTTTTCCCTCCTTGTTTTCCATCCATACAATCAGATGATAGTTTCCCTTCTCAAATAAACTCTCCTCCAGCACAATTTTTTCTTTCGCTTTCTCCAATTTCCCAGTCAACTCTTTCCCATCCGGGAAATTCAGCTGAAACTTTGTAATGCATTCCTGATCTAAATGTTCAATTTCTACTTTGACTGACTTTGTGTAATATCCTTTTTCCCCATTTGGCTCTTCACAATAAATCTGATACATCTGCACCTTTTCTTCAGCCCGTGAACCAAGCACATTTAATAAAAATATCATACCTAAAACAATTAAAATTTTCCCTATTTTTCTACCCATATAACCTCTCCTTCAATCTTTATTCCACATTCTTCCTGCAGTTTTCGAAACGTTTCCTCCTCAGCTAATTCCGGACATTCCTCCAATATTTTTCTTATACTTTCCTCACACATCTCTTTTGTTGTCTCGTTATCCTTACACTGTATCTGTATTAATTGAAGACGAAGCTCTTTTGATTTGGGATTTGCCGCTATCCCCTCTTCACACAGCCGCAACGCCTCTTGTTCATCGATATCTTGTGCAATTCTTACCATAGAACGATAGAGTTCTTCTGTTTGATTCCATTGACTTACCTTCCTATACTGTTCTAATGCCAACTCTTCCTTTCCTGTTTTTTCATATGCTTCCGCCAATACGGTCCGAACTTCATTTTCTATCCTTTGATCCACATCATTTTCTTTCCATTTTTCATATGTCGATAATATCTTTTCCCCCAATCGGATTCTCGCTTCCAGTGAGGTCGTACCTTCTATCTTTGCCCACACACGAAAAAGCATTCTATTTTCTGTCAACTCGCCTTTCTGACTTTCTTCTATCTCTGATAATACAGACTCCATCTCCTCCTCACTTTTTTGACTCTCTCCAAGCATATAGGCCGACAGTTCCTTATAGTTTTCCGCAGCCTCTATCTCATCTCCTGCACATTCAAACATTTGCATACTCTTCCTATAGTCCTCCATCTCTAAAAAATAAGTTCTGCCAATCTCCAAGAAATCTACCTTTTTCTGGTCAATAATCGCTTCTGGTCTCTTTTCCTCCATTTCATCACTTAGAAACATACTCGCACCGCCACCCAAAAGTACAATTATTCCAACTATAATCCATTTTATTTTTTTGTTTTTATTCGTTTTTTTATATTTTAATTGTGGAAAATCAAAAAGAATTTCAGAAATTTTTTGATATTGTTGTTTTACGTTGTCTGACAGACATTTTGAAATGATTTTTTTCAACTTACTCTCTTCATGCTTTGTAAGCTTTGGCTCTATGATTGCTTTTGCCAAAATAAACTGCATCGTTTTTCCAATTGAATACATTGCCTCATAGGAATTTCCCTTTTTTAAAAATCCATCCCGAATTTCTCCTCTTCCCATTTGATTCACGATATGCTGATTTCCTTTTGCATTGAGATCCAACAACATCAACTCCCCATTTTTCTTAATAATCATGCAAAACGGAGTGATATAGCGATACGGCTTTGCATCTCTGACATCTTGTAAATATCCAAGCTGTTTGATCATCTGACATAAGTAGGAAAATAGCTGCTCTTTTGCTATCATTCCATGCTCTTCCAGATATTCAGGTAACATTGTTCCTAAAACACAGTCCGTAATAATATGGCAAGAAGCATTCTGCTGAATCAAACGGATCACCTCGTATTCTCTTTCCAAATGCACTCCTCCTCTTCTATTCAATTTTTATTCATGGAACTCGGAGCCTCGACTAAACTCCTTAGAAATCTATAGAACTTTTAGAATATGCATCTATACTAGCCCACTTTCTGTCAAAAAGCAAGCATTTTTTGAAAATAAAAGCAGAACAGAAATGCCACTCCTTCTGTTCTGCCCTTCTTACCTAAAATGGTCTATACAAATGCCTTGGAATACCATCTACCATAACAGGAGATACATCCCCTTGAATCAACGGTTTTACATAAGTAATAAACTCCTCTGTAACATATGTTCCCTCTTGGTTTACCCAATTTCTTGGAACTAATTTCTCTCCGTTCGCTATTTTATGTACATCTTTTACTTCCGTTCCACTTTGATATGGATCATCTGAAAATCGCTCAATGACAACCATTTTCCCTGAATCTCCTTCATCGGCTGCTTTTACAGCCGCTCCACCTACCTGATATGCTTCCAAAATATCCACACGGGATGCAAGGTGAGATGCTCTCTTTGCAATGTACTCAACTCAATCGCACGTGTCTTACAACCTACCTCGCCCGCAACAAAATTTTCCAAATAGCTTGCTGTTCCTGTCAGTTGTTTATGCCCAAATGCATCGACAAAATCAACACCTGTTCCAAGCTCACATACATAACGCCCATCCTCAAGCTTGATTCCCTCAGAAACCGCTACTACAACAGACATCTTCTTTTCCATCAGCTTTTTTATTTTTGTACTAAATTTTTCAAGATCAAATGCTAACTCTGGAAGATAGATTAAATCAGGTCCCGGACAATCCTCTCCCTTTGCAAGTGCCGCTGCCCCTGTAAGCCATCCTGCATTTCTTCCCATAATCTCAACTATGGTAACAACACCTTTTTCATATTCTAAGCAAAATCCGTCTCTTATGATTTCTTTTACAGAAGTTCCAATATATTTTGCCGCACTCCCATATCCAGGTGTATGATCCGTCAAAGCAAGATCATTATCAATTGTCTTTGGACATCCGACAAATCTCGTTGGCTGCCCAGTTACAATTGCGTAATCCGACAATTTTTTAATAGTGTCCATTGAATCATTTCCTCCAATATAGATAAACGCTTCAATTTCCAATTTGTTGAGTATTTCAAAAATTTTCTCATAAACATCTCTGTTTTCATGAATTTCTGGAAGCTTATAACGACACGACCCCAAATATGCTGCCGGAGTCCGTTTGAGCAGCTCCACATCCAGCTCATTTGTGATATGCTCTGATAAATCAATGTACCGCTCCTTTAAAAGTCCCTGAATCCCATGAAGCATTCCATAGACTTTTTTTGCACCACGATCTTTTGCAGTTCGATACACTCCCGCTAAACTTGAATTGATTGCTGCGGTAGGTCCACCCGATTGTCCTACAATTACATTTCCCTTCATATTCCTTTACCTCCACATTGAGATTACCATGTTATCTTTATTTTAGGGTGTTTTGAACTATTTGTAAAGAAATATAATTATATTTTTGTATATTTTAGACAATTACATCAACCAAACATCTTGGTTTGTAGTAGAAACAGATATTGCTCCTGCAGATAATGCCGCCATAACATCTTCCTTGTCCATCACCAAACCACCTGCGATAACCGGAATATTCCCCATCTTACATATTTTCTTTATGATTTTAGGCATGACCCCTGGCAAAATCTCTATAAAATCAGCTTTTACCAGATGGCATTGTTTGCTTATATTTTCAAATGCCATAGAATCAATGATAAAAAAGCGTAATATGGTATATAACCCCAATTCCTTTGCCCTCTTAACCAACAATGGCTTTGTAGAAATAATTCCATTTGCCTCTGTATGCTTTTTTATAAAATCCACTGCAATCTCTTTCGAGCCAAGTCCACTGATCAAATCAATATGAACCATCGCTATTTTCCCTTTTTCCCTCACTTTTCTCACAATCTCATCAATATTGCATACATCTCCAAAAAGAATAAAAACAACTCTGATCTCCTCAATCCTACAGCATTTTTCTAATCCTTCAAAATCTTTCACCGCCGCAATAACAGGGCTTTCCTCCATCGCATCATAAAATTGCTGATTCATAAATCATCCTCCAAGTCTACTCTAATATTTTTTCTGCCTCTTCTGATGTCAGATATTTATATTTTATCATCTTTTCTAATACTTGTCTCTGTCTTTGTGCTGCGAGATCCGGATTAGCAGTCAGTGCATACACTGACGGTGCATTCGGGATTCCGGCAAGCAAGGTGCTCTCATATTCTGTCATCTCTCCCGGCTCTTTCCCAAAATATCCCATACTTGCATCTCTTACACAATAATAATTATTACCAAAATAAATAGAATTCACATACAATTCCAGTATGTCTTTTTTACTATATTCTTTTTCCAATGCAACTGCCATGAAAACTTCCGCAACTTTTCTCTCTACTTTCTTTTCCTGGGTAAAATAAAGATTTTTAGCAAGCTGCTGTGTAATCGTACTTCCTCCCTCCACAAATGACATTGCTCTAATATCATTATACGCGGCTCTCAAAATAGCTAATACATCCACTCCCCAATGCTCATAAAATCGATGATCCTCCACGGAAATAATAGCCTCAAGATATATCTCGGGTAATTCTTCTATTTTTGTATAATTCTCTTTCGCTCTTATTTCATTCACCTTATCCTCGATACTCACTTCTTCTATAGCATTTTTATACATATTGTAGCCTTTGTAAATAAAAATGCCACTTACGCATACAATCATTATAAAAGCTACAGCAAGCAGTCCTTTTATAATTTTTCCTATTACTTTCATCTTTCGTCCTCCTCGTATGTTACTACTATAACATACAAATGAAAATATAGTTTTGCGATATTCTTAAATTCTTCTTATTATGTATGTACTTTCAGCTATATTTCAGAAATTTTCTCAAATACAAAAATAGTGCAAACTCTTTAAGTTAAAGAATTTGCACTTTCTCAAGGCTTAACGCCGAAGCGTGGGTGAGAAGATTCGAACTCCCGACCTTTTGGTCCGTAGCCAAACGCTCTATCCAGCTGAGCTACACCCACACAATGCCGCAAACCGGAATCGAACCGGTACGGGAGTATAAGTCCCGCAGGATTTTAAGTCCTGTGCGTCTGCCTGTTCCGCCACTGCGGCATTCTACCTAATAGAAATTAGGCAATGGGACCAACAGGGCTCGAACCTGTGACCCCCTGCTTGTAAGGCAGGTGCTCTCCCAGCTGAGCTATGATCCCATAAAATATTAAATTATATGTATCGCTTTGATACAAGCGACCCGGAAGGGACTCGAACCCTCGACCTCCGCCGTGACAGGGCGGCGCTCTAACCAACTGAGCCACCGGGCCAAAATACATTTTTAAAAAGTGGACCTTCAGGGACTCGAACCCAGGACCGATCGGTTATGAGCCGATTGCTCTAACCAACTGAGCTAAAGGTCCAAATCTTTTTTGTTTTATAACCTAAAGACCGCTTATTTTGCATAAGCAAAAGCCGATGATCGGACTCGAACCGATAACCTGCTGATTACAAATCAGCTGCTCTGCCAATTGAGCCACATCGGCATATGATAAATAAGTGACTCCTACGGGAATCGAACCCGTGTTACCGCCGTGAAAGGGCGATGTCT
>MJGMH1__coassemble_1848_pt1 | contig 142466 bp, 141 predicted proteins | sample MJGMH1__metabat2_high_PE_009 | metagenome-assembled genome bin MJGMH1 | reverse complement strand
CGCCTATCATTATCATAGAAGATCTTATTTACAGACTTTTCTTCATAGTCTCACTTTTGGTTACATACAATCAGAATCCAATATGATTGTGAATGGCCCGTCATTAATCAGGCTTACTTTCATGTCCGCCCCAAAACTTCCCTTTTCAACAACTGGTACATTTTCCTGGCATTTGGAAATAATATATTCATAAAGTTCTTCCGCTAATGCAGGATCTCCAGATTCAATAAAGCTTGGACGATTTCCTCTTTTACAATTTGCATATAGTGTAAACTGTGAAATCAATAAAAGCTCTCCATTCACATCAGCAAGTGAAAGATTTGTTTTTCCGTTTTCATCTTCAAAAATGCGAAGTCCGATCATTTTTTTTATCAGTTTGTCCGCAATTTCTTTTGTATCTTCTTGTCCGACTCCAATTAGTACCATAAATCCTTTTCCGATTTTTCCGATTATTTTATCATCTACTTTTACAGATGATTCTGTAACACGTTGTATCACAAATTTCATGTTCTTCCATCCTCCTAAATCTCATTTAAAACTATTCTACATGATTCTGATAGATTTGTGAAGTTGTTTATTTTCCTATTGTAAAAATAAGAAAAATATAATAGTATTAAGCAGGTAGAAACAGCAAAATAGAATGTAAGAAAGGATTTTATAGATGAAATTACAACAGTTATTGAGTTTTACGAGAAAAGCAGTGGATGAATACGAGATGATTCAGGAAGGAGATCATATTGCAGTTGGAATCTCTGGCGGAAAAGACAGTTTGACACTGCTCTATGCACTTCATGGATTAAAACGGTTCTATCCAAACAAATTTGAATTGAGTGCCATTACAGTTGATTTAGGATACGAAGAATTTGATTTAAGTCCAGTACATGAATTATGTCAAGAACTCGGTGTGCCGTATAAGGTAGTAAAAACGGATATTGCTCACATTTTATTCGAAGAGAGAAAAGAAAGCAATCCTTGTTCTCTTTGTGCAAAGATGCGAAAAGGTGCACTAAATGATGCTGTAAAAGAAATGGGCTGCAATAAAGTTGCTTATGCACATCACAAAGATGATATTATTGAAACAATGCTTCTTTCTCTGATTTTTGAAGGAAGATTTCATTCATTTTCACCAAAAACATATTTGGATCGTATGGATTTGACAGTTATTCGTCCAATTATGTTTGTAGATGAAGCAGATGTCATTGGATTTAAGAATAAATACAACCTACCGGTTGTAAAAAGTAAGTGCCCGGTTGACGGCTATACCAAACGCCAATATGCAAAGGAACTTGTAAAACAATTAAATACTGAGCACCCAGGGGCAAAAAACAGAATGTTCACTGCCATTTTGAACGGTGATATCGGAGGATGGCCAGAAAGAATCTTACATAAAAGATAATTTTACAAAACAGGGACATGAGAAAAATCCCCATGTCCCTACCATTTATAATTTTGCATCTGTAATATTGTTTCTAAGTGAAATATAATCTTTGATGGCTTTTGCAGTTCCTTCTACACCGAGCTTTCCGCTGTTTAGACATAAATCATAACTCTTCGCTTCTGCCCATTCTTTATTCGTGTAATAATTGTAATAGCTTGCTCTTTTTTTATCCGTTTTTAAGATCATATCTTTTGCTTTGGCATCAGTCAAGTTATAGAGTCTTGCAATTCTTCTGACACGAATGTCCAAATCAGCATAAATAAATACATTTACGACATTGTCATAGTTTTCCAATGCATAATCTGCACATCTGCCGACAAGAACACAAGGGCCTTCATCTGCAATCTTTTTAATTGCATCAAATTGAGCTAAAAAGATCTTGTGATTAATCGGCATATCAGAATAGCTTCCAGAAGAATATCCAAGAGAATACGTATCCATCACTAAAGAATAGAGAAAACTGCTCGTAGGTTTTTCATCATGTGTCTCAAATAACTCTTCACAGATACCGCTTTCTTTGGCTGCTCTTTTTAACATTTCTTTGTCATATAGTTTGATTCCGTAATCTCTAGCAATGACATTCCCAATCTCACGTCCGGCACTTCCAAATTGTCTTCCGATTGTAATAATTGTATTGAATTTACTCATATCTGTCACTCTCCTTTAAGTCTGAATACAAATTGTTTTAATATATAATTATTATACAACAATTTGTATGAAAAGTATATATTTTTATATGAATTTTACAGTTTAAGACATCTGTTTCAATTTATTTAGTAATGAACCAAAGTAATCTGGAAGTGGCGCATCTACTTCTATGTATTCTTTGGTTCTTGGATGAACAATACCTAACGTTTTTGCATGTAATGTCTGACCTTGCAATTTGAAAGGACATTTTGCAGGCCCATAGACAGCGTCCCCAACTAACGGATGATGTATGTGTGTCATATGCACACGTATCTGGTGTGTTCTTCCTGTCTCCAACTGACATTCTATATATGTATAATTTTTAAAGCGTTGGATTACTTTATAATGAGTGACGGCATGTTTACCGTTTTTATAATTGACACTCATTTTTTTTCGTTCAATCGGATGCCTTCCAATCGGAGCATCAATTGTCCCTTCATCTTCTTTTATAACTCCATATACGATTGCATGATATATGCGTCTTATGGAGTGTTCTTTTAACTGTTCTGCCAAATCCTGATGAGCAAAATCATTTTTACAGACAAGCAGTGAACCCGTTGTATCCATATCTATTCGATGTACAATTCCGGGTCTCATGATACCGTTGATTCCGGATAATTGATCTTTGCAATGATACATCAGAGCATTTACAAGCGTACCTGAATAGTGACCCGCAGATGGATGTACAACCATTCCTTTTGGTTTGTTTACAATCAAAATATCCTCATCTTCATACAAAATATCAATGGGAAGATTTTCGGGTACAATATTCGGTTCTTGAAGTTCTGGTTCATCCAATACTAAAATATCAGATGGGCTTAATTTATAATTTGCTTTGATTACCTTCCCATTTGCCGTTACATGTGTATCTTTTATCAGTTTTTGGATATAAGAACGCGAGAAGTCTGGAAATTGTTCCGAAAGAAATTTGTCAGCACGTATTCCTGAAAATTCTTCTTCTACATGGATTGTTCTTATCATAACGCTCTCTCCTGCTTCGATCCATTGTTCTTTTTGTGCGAAAACAGATGAAACATCATCTCTAAATCTGTTTCTTTATAATAGAATAAAATCAATAAGATAAGAAAGATTGCAGCTACTGTCACGTAAATATCTGCAACATTAAAAATTGGAAAATCTATCAACTCAAAATAAAAGAAATCAATGACATAATTTAAGCGTATACGATCTATCATGTTCCCGATTGCTCCGGATGCAATCATAAGCATACAGATTCGCAGTGGAATAAATCTTCTTTCATGTGGCACCTTCAAATAAAAAAAGAATACAACAACTAAAATAATAATGCCGATCACAACAAAGAAAAGTTTTTGATCTTGCAAAATACCAAAGGCTGCTCCTCGATTTTCCAAATAATGCAGTTGAAAAATATTGTCTATAATATCAATAGGCTTCTGATCCTTTAAATGTTTCACTGCAAGTAACTTTGTGTACTGATCCAAAGAAATTGCTGCAATCACACTTAAAATTGCCAATAAATAACCAAGATAATAATTTATTTTCTTTTCCATAGAATTCTCCTTTTTCATTATATATATAAATGTATTGTCACAAAATAACGTCTCTTTTTCGTCTGTGAAACCATTCCCTTATACTGAAAGCGTCCAAGTCCTCGAACAGAAATAATATCACTATCTTTGATCTGATATCCATTTGAAGTGATTAATTTCCCATTCACAAATACCTTTCCATTTTCAATATATGCCACCAATTTTGTGCGAGATGAAGAAAAGGCAAGTGCCAGAAGACTATCTAGTCTCAGCGAAGAAACAGTACCTTTCTTTTCTTCTATTTTAGGACTGTAAGAGAAGTCCTGAAAATTTTCTACTTCTGTAATAACGGAAGTATGGCGTATTCGCTTTAATTCGTCTTGAACAAAGGATTCTAATGACTGGTGGACAAACAGAATAGCAAAATCGTCTTGAACAACAATATCTCCTATTTTGCTCCGTTCAAGACCAAGATTCAAAATAGCGCCTAAATAGTCTCGATGAGAAAGCGTCTCAGAAAATTTTTTCTGCAACGGTCTGATTTTTAAAACAGAAATTGGATAGAAATACTCATAACAAAGAGCATCAGGTAGAAATGCAACCATCTGACGCTCCGAGAAATCATAGCCGCCAAAAACTTTGTATGTTGTATATAATTCTGTCTTTGGCATTGTATGAAGAATATTTAATTCATTTAAATTTAAAAAATCAGAATATGTAACAATTCCCCGTTGATAAGATAATCTTGAAAGCTCAATCAATCTCTTTTGTAACATAAGTTCTTCTTTTTTCATAATGCTTGTCCTAATATCTTGTCTTAATGGAAGGTACATCAAAAGATGTATTCAATAAATCCTGCAAATCACCCGAGATGTCCACTGTTGTCGGAGTAATCAGAAAAATATAATTTGAAATCTTTTGAAGATTTCCATCAATTGCGAATGTTGCACCAGAAGTAAAGTCAATAATTCTCTGAGCCGCCTCCAAATCTAACCCCTCTAAATTTAAGATTACAGTACGACCACTTAATAGAGTTTCGGTAATCTCTCTGGAATCATCAACATTCGTTGGTTTAATCACACAGACCTCCATTCCGGTAGCCTTCCTTGCTGGCTGACGCATCGGAGTTACTTTATTGCTTGTGGATCTGGCATATTGATTATGCTTTTCTTCAGGAACACCATACTCATCATCCTCTTCCTCAAAATGCTTTTCTTTCTTGAAAAAGTTCTTTTTCGGCTTTGATTCTATATCATCGTATTCTTCATCATCAAAGAATTCTTCATCGTAATCTTCGTCCTCATCACTCAATTTCAAGATGTCCAAGAATTTGTCTAATACACCCATAATTATTTAATCTCCTATCTTACTTCTATACTGTAGTATAATTTCGTTCCCCAAAAATTCCGGTTCCAACACGAATCATAGTTGCTCCCTCTTCTATTGCAACCTCATAATCATTGGTCATTCCCATCGAAAGAATACTCATATTAACATTATCAATGTTTTTTGCGTCAATGTCAACAGATAATTTATGCAAACGTCTAAAAACAGGTCTGTTTTCTTCTGGATTTTTCACATATGGAGCGATTGTCATAAGGCCTTTGATATGTATGTTAGGAAACAATGCAATTTTTTCAATAAAAGGAATCACATTATTTATATTTAACCCAAACTTACTTTCTTCCTCAGCAACATTGACTTCAATCAAAATATTGGCGATCACATCTTTTTTAAGAGCCTCCTGATTAATTGTTTCGACTAGACGAAGTGAATCAACAGAATGAATCAGCTCTGTTTTATTGATAATATACTTCACCTTATTTCTTTGTAAATGACCAATCATATGCCATTTGATATCAGTTGGGAGCTGATCATACTTTTCGGTCAGCTCCTGTACTTTGTTTTCCCCAAAACAGCGAATTCCCTCCTTATAGATTTCCTCTAACATAGAGATTGGTTTTGTTTTACTGACAGCAATTAAGGTCACTTCATTCCGCTGTCTGTTTGCACGCTTACATGCATTTTCAATTCTTTGTTCTACTTGTCTTAAATTTTCTGCTAACATGATTTCAAAACTCCTTTAAAAAACAATATCATTTTCTTTAATTCCAGTACTGTCTAAAGCAATACGGTCATAATTGGAAAGTCCATAGCTGTTTCCTTCTTCTACAATATAATACTCTTCGCTTTCGCATAAGACATTAATCTGCTTAAACATTGCATATCCTTTATTAATATTATAGACACCTTTTAATGGTTTTGTCTCTCTCAATGTATATGTTTCTGTAGATTCCGGTTTGATAATTATGTCATTCTTCTGAAATACATTTGGGTCTAAATACACGCTTTCCTCTTCTTCATAATAGATATTTACTGGTAAAAATTCCGTAATCTGTTCTCCGTTTTTATTGGTTCTCTGTTTTAGAACACCTTGTTCCAAGCTATTACCACCTTGCGTAATATAGGACTTTGGTACAACATAAAAATCTTTTTCTGTCTCTGCAGATTTTGGAATCTTGAGTCCAGATTGATCCTCTAAAATCAGTTCAATATCCAAATAACGTTCGTTTACATAGCGAATCATGGAATTGTCAAAGCCAAGATATGCCAAAATGTGACCATTTATCTCTTTCATTTCCAAACTCCCCCATAAAGACTGATTATCTTTTGTAAAACGAACTTTTACTGATTTTTTCTCTTTTAGTGAATCGTATGTTTCTTTTGAAATTTCTGTTACTAATGTCCACGATTCATCCGTAATCAGCTTATAAACAGGATCGCCGGCATTCACTTTCGTATTGTTCGCAAATTCTGTTTTCCGGTAATTACTCTTATCAAGAGATTCCAAAGTTACCGTGTCTTTTGTCAACCCCTCCATCCCATCTACAGAATAGACGACAATTCCATCATCAGCAGTCGAATAGAGATTCATATCAGAAAGGGTTCCATTGTTCAAAGCGCTATTCAGTTGATCCATCTTACTTTGACTGGAAATACTCTGCAGGGAACTTTCCAGTTCATTCTTAAACAAATACATGTCTGAAAAAGAAGCATCTTTAAAACTTTCACTAAATGTCTGCATTTTTAAAGACAAGGCATTTTTTTGTTCTTCACTTAATGTGATATTATCCTCCGCAGAGCCATTGGAAAATGATAGTTTTTCATTGGATAATGTATAAATATTTGTTCCTGCACGTACTTTGCTATTGTCAGTCGTATAATAGTTGATGTATCCTCCATAATCAGAATTGACTACGACCTCGTTGCGAATGGCGATTCCCGTATATGCATTATCCTTTAAAATGGAGCCTTCCCGGACTTCATAAGGGGTAATACGAGGAGCAGTCAAATACAAAACGATGGTTATAATCAGATACAGAAAGATAATTCCAAAAATAATCAATCCAATATTTATATATTTCTTTTTTCGATAAGTTCTGATATTTGATGTATGTGATGACAAAACCAATCCTCCTAAGATAATTTTTTCATTGCACTTCCATTAAGATAATTGAAATATTTTCCTTGATAAGACTTCTGTTCAATCATTTTAGCTATCACTTCATCTTGAAGCTTCCACCAGCTTGTATTCCAGTTAGAAAAAATAGAATCCTTTTCTGGAACACGGCTAAATAAACGCTCCACTACAATTTCTGATGATAAATGTTCTAAAAAAGCAATGAGTCTTTCCACGTATTCTTCTTTACTGCATATTTTAATTGTACCATTTTCATATTCATAGGACAACTTTGTATTTTTTGCAATATATAAAGAATGAATTTTGACAATATCTATTTTCAAAGCAGATAATATTTTAGCATTCTCAATCGCATCCAGCATCGAATCATTTGGAAGATTCAAAATAATATGTGTACAAATCTGAAAGGAATATGGCTGTATCATAAGCACTGCATCAATATATTCTGCTAAACTGTGACCACGGTCAATCGCATCTAATGTATGATAATTGACTGTCTGTAGCCCTAATTCAATACTAATTGCAATCTGGTATTCTTCACTCACACATTTCAAGATATCCAAATACTCTTTTTGAATACAGTCAGGTCGCGTAGAAATTGAAATCTCTACAATGTCTGGAAAGGATGCCGCCTCGTAGACATAGTTACGAAAATCTTCCAATTTCATGAAAGTATTTGTATAATTTTGAAAATACGCAATATATTTTTGGGCTTTGTATTTTTTCGCAATGAGAGACTTTGTCTGTTCAAGCTGTTCTGTCACAGATATTTTTGCAGCAAGTGCCTCAAATCCAGTGCCAATCTCTGAACAAAAACTGCATCCTTTGCCATTGAGCCGGTTTGGACATGTGATTGGGAGGTTAATAGGCAATTTATAAACTTTTTCACCATATTTTTGTTTTAAGTAATCTGAGTATTTATAGTATAATCTTTGGTCATTCATATTTAAATAATTCCTTTCCGTTTGTATATTTCTCCATGAAAAGCTAATACTACTGTATAGATAATAAATACGAGGAGGAAACATACATGAAATGGTTTGATAACACGAGCTTGACACTTGTTATTATCGGCGCAATCAACTGGCTTTTAATTGGCATTTTTCGATTTGATTTAGTTACATTTCTTTTTGGAAATTTGAGCTGGATTTCAAGAATCATCTACACGATCATTGGTCTATGCGGTCTGTATCTGATCAGTCTTTACGGCAGAATTGGTAATATGGAAAATGACTAATTATATAAAAGAGGGCTCTCACTGGGAGAGCCCTGATATGGCAGATAATAGCGAATCCATTGTATTATATAATGCATTTTTTGATTCTGCCCCCATAACAATAGAAATATATGGACGAGACTGACTATCCTGCTCATATAAAACAAGACAAGCCCCAGCTTCATCTGTAGTTCCGGTCTTTCCGCCAATTACTGTCACATTTTCCGGTGCCGTTCGAGTTCCATTTACAAATAAATTGGATTGTTTCCATGTCACGCTTCTAGTAGAACCATCCGGTTCTTTGATATCTGTAGTATAAGTCGCTGAAGATATGATATCAATAAATTTCTGATTCAAAATTCCCTGATTAAAAATCAAATATAAATCGTATGCGGTTGTATAATGATTCTCGTCATGATATCCATGAGGATTCACAAAGTGCGAATTTGTAGCACCTAAATCATTCGCTTCCTTATTCATCAACTCTACAAACGCATCTACACTTCCTGAAATATGCTCTGCGATTGCCACAGCGCTGTCATTCCCTGACGGAAGCATCAATCCATACAATAAATCTTCTAGCGTAAGCTGCTCTCCAGAGCGAAGACCCGCAACAGAAGAATCCGATGGAACAGCCACCGCATTGTCGCTCACTGTAACGCTGTCTGAAAGCGTACCATATTTTAATGCTAAATATAGCGTAAGAATTTTTGTTGTGCTAGCTGGAAAGAGACGGTCGTGAATCTGTTCAGAATAAAATACTTTCTGTTGACTCATACCAAATAACGCCCCCGCATGTAAAGAGGAGGCTGCCTCAAAATCATTTAATGGAACGTTCGTGTCTGAGACGCACAACTGACTTGCGAATAATTCTCCCTCATACAGATAGGTATCATAATTTGTAGTTTCATATTCTGTTACAAGTTTTTCTTTTTTTGAGATACACCCAGCTGACAATATCGCAATGATAAGAATGATGGACAGCAGGCGCCTTTTTTTATCTATACATCTCACGCCAGTCTAAATCTCCTCTGTCAAGTGCAAGTACGATCAATTCAGCTGTTGCCAAATTTGTCGCCATAGGAATGTTATGCATATCACATAGACGAACTACATCATTTACATTTGGCTCGTGCGGTTTTGGTGCCAATGGATCTCTTAAAAAAATCAAAGCATCGATATCGTTCTGACCAATCTGACTTCCAAGTTGTTGCATTCCGCCAAGAGGTCCAGCTAAATATTTATGAATCGACAAATTAGTCACCTCTTCAATCAGTCGCCCCGTTGTCCCAGTTGCAAATAGACTGTGCTTACTTAAAATTCCTCTGTATGCAATACAAAAATTCTGCATTAAAGTTTTTTTAGAATCATGTGCAATTAATCCTATATTCATATTTCCCACTCCTTACTGGTATTTTTTCGGTTGTAATCCTACATTTAAAACAAATCCAATTCCCATATAAAAACATACAATAGACGTTAAACCGGCACTGACAAACGGAAGGGAAAGCCCGGTATTTGGCAATACTCCTGTAGCCACACCGATATTGATAAAACTCTGAATCGCTATCAGTGCGGCAACTCCCCCGCAAATAATCTGCCCTGCAAGGTTCTGGGCTCGAAGCCCTATTAAAATGCATTGTATTACAATTAATAATAACAAAATTATGACAATACAACAACCCACAAATCCTAATTCTTCACCAATAATTGCGAAAATAAAGTCTGTATCCGCCTCTAATAAAAATTTTCCATTTTTTACAGAGGTTGTTGTATTATTATTCAATCCTTTTCCTTTTAACTGTCCTGAACCAATCGCCATAATAGAGTTCTGTTGCTGATAGGCGGTGTCATCTGCATACTTTTCCGGTTCCAGCCAGGCAAGAATACGTTTTTGCTGATATTTTTCCAAAAACGGCTGGTTTGGCATGACAGCAATACTGACAACAATAATTGCTGCCGGAATCGCGATTGCAAGTGCAGTGGCAATGAATTTGTAACTTAATCCACCGATATACATCAAAATACAAAACAACGCGGCAATACAAAGTGTATTTGAAAGGTTTGGCTGTTTATAGATTAAAAGCAGAGAAGGTGCAATCAGCAAAACAGCTTTTACAATAGTAAGCGGTTCTTTTATACGCGCTTCATGATTCATCAAAAATTTTGCGAAAAACAAAATCATAAAAATTTTAGTAAAATCAGAAGGCTGCAATGTTGTAAAACCGAATAAATTGATCCACCTCTTTGCACCATTTAATTCCATTCCAAAAAAGTGTACATATAACAATAAAAACAGATTAAAGCCATAAATCAGCCAATATAGATTTAATAGCCATTCATAATCAATCATAGAGATTACCAGCATAACAATAATCCCTATTATGATACCAATAATCTGTTTTATCTGTGATGAGGGCTCGGCACTTCCGACAGCTAAAACGCCAATTATAGAAAGTGCAAGCACCGACAACACTAATAAAAATTTAAAATCTTTTATATGATAGGGTTTCGATAGTTTCACGATTCTTCTCCTGTAAGTTTAATAAATATTGTTGAACGTGTAAATTGAACGTCAAACGTCTCCGGAGTTACTTCAATGTATTTTGAAATCGTCTTATACAATTCCAATTGTACTTTTTCTAGTGCATCGGATGTACAGTTTACGCGGTCTGAAACAAGTAATATTTTCAGCCTGTCTTTTGCAATTAAAACGGAAGGTTTTCTCTTGATTGTTTCAAATACGCTCATCTTTACAACACCTCCTAATGCTTTTGAAAAATACGGGTAAGTTTTGTAAAAAGTCCAGAATTAGAATCTAAATTCAGGAATGGAACATCTTCGCCTAAAAGTCGTCTGCAAATATTAAAGTATGCTTTTCCAGCTATAGAGTCAAGCCCAATGACCGGTTCTCCTTGATTTGTTCCAATTACAATCTTTTCATCGTCTGGAATTGCTCCTAGAAGGTGGACTGCCAAAATTTCTGTTACATCTTCTACAGACATCATATCTCCTCTCTTGACCATGTCCATTCGAATACGATTTATGATTAAATCAATTTTGTTTATATGATTCTTTTCAAGTAGACCAATAATCCGGTCCGCATCACGTATTGCAGATACTTCCGGAGTTGTTACAATAACTGCACGGTCAGCTCCCGCGATTGCATTCTGAAATCCCTGTTCAATTCCAGCGGGACAATCCAAAAGTATGTAATCATATTCTTCCTTTAACTCTTCTGTCAGCTTTTTCATTTGCTGCGGAGAAATCGCAGACTTATCTTTTGTCTGTGCCGAAGGCAGAAGATAAAGATTATCATACCGTTTATCCTTGATTAGTGCCTGTTTCATGCGACAGTTTCCTTCAATCACGTCTACAAGGTTATATACAATACGATTTTCAAGCCCCATGACAACATCTAAATTTCGAAGTCCCAGATCAGTATCGATTACCACAACCTTTTTATCTAATTTTGCAAGTCCTACCCCTAAATTTGCGGTTGTCGTTGTTTTTCCAACGCCTCCCTTTCCTGATGTAACTACAATAACTTCACCCATTTTAAATTCCTCCTACATGCATTTTTTATAATCCGTGGGTCTGTCTGACATTTTTCTTTTGTGCTTTAAAAAGGGTTCTGAAAGTATTCTGAAAGTATTCTCCTGTTAATCTCCTCGTATTTCTGAACCAAGTGAAGAAGCGGTTCCGGTTACAAGATCTGAGTCATCCGCAAGGTTAAAATATTTTCTAACCATATCCCGCCCAATCTCAGCTGGATAACCAGAGTTATAGCCATACGCAATACGTGCACTGACTGCAATCTCCGGCTGATCTGCCGGTGCATATCCGACAAATAAAACATGATCGGCATGAGCCTTACTATGCTGTGCAGTACCGGTTTTTCCTGCCATCTTAATTCCACCGTCACGTACACTCTTGAAACGGCTATCTCTTTCTACCATCTGCTCCATACCTTGCTGAATCAGATTAAAAGAAGTACTGCTGATTTCACTTTTTTCGATTTGTTTATATAAGGTAGGCTCAAATTCTTTCACCAGATTACCATCAACATCTTCTATCTTACTTAAAAGTGTAAGATCATATACGGTACCGCGATTCGCGATAGCTGTTACATATTTTGCAAGCTGACTTGTTGTAAACAAGTTTGTTCCCTGTCCAATTGCAGAACGCACAGCATCTTCATCACTGAGTCGTGGTTCAGATTCTGGAATTTCAAGACCGGAAGTCTCTCCAAGTCCAAACATCTGAGCATATTTTGCAAGTTTATTTGTTCCAACATCTGAAGAGTAATTTCCTTCAGATGATAAGCCAAGACGATATCCGACATCAAAGAAAAAGTTGTTACATGAATGTGCCAGTGCACCGGTTACGGTCAAGTTGCCATGTCCACCAGGATAAATCCAACATTTTGGACTAGGTGTAACATTTTTATATGGACCATAACAGCCAATCGTTGTACTTCCGGTAATAATACCTTCTGATAGACCAGCGGCAGAGGATACCATCTTATAAGTGGAGCCAGGTGCAGTTGTCTCCTGAGTAGCCTTATTGTAAAAAGGCTGAGAAAGATCTACATATAGTTTATTGTAATAATCAGAATCCATTGTGTTGGCAAGTCTATTGTTATCATATCCAGGATAAGAAACAAGTGCAAGTGTCTTACCAGTTGCAACTTCAGTCATGACAAATGATCCGGTAGAAGGTTCCACACCTAATTGGCCAGGTGTAATCTCCAAACTTGTAATCTTACTTCGAATGAAGTCATACGCAGATACGGCTCCTGCTGAAAGACGATTATACTGCTCTTCGTCAAATGGAAGTACATTCTGCTCATATAACATCATACATACCTGACTGCCTCGAAGAGTACCATCCTTGATCATATATTGGTAAATGAGTTTCTCAAAGCTACTGTCCGTTTTCAAGTAATCACTGATGAATGTCAGGATACCCTGATACAATTCTCCAGCATTGGAATATTTTTCATCGGAAGATACATAATCTTGTATGACAGAAGTATCAATCCAATTCTTTGAGATCGCATAATTCAAATATTGATTCAGATTGATAGACTCATCTGTTTTCCACGCTTTATAGGTCTCGTCATTTGTGTCAATCTTATCCTTCACAATGATTCCTGTTTTGGATGTAAGTAAATCTGCCTCGATATAATTCATATATGCCTGCATTTCTTTTGACAGATCTTTATATGGCTTCGATGATGAAGACTGTAGTTCTGCTATAATTTCATTAATTGCAGAATCAAGACGTTCACTGTACGCCGCGTAGACTGCCTGTTCAGTTGCTTGTGCCTCACTAGTTGCAAAATGGTCAATATCTAAAATCTCATTTGCAAAAAAGGCGTTGTAGATATCTCCAACTGGAATAATAATATCTGAGTTTCCTTCCGGATCTCTCGTATAATCCAATGCCGTAGTCATTTTTTTTAAGATAATACCAGCTAATTTTTCTTCAATCAGATTATAAGCTGTAATCTGCAAATTCTTATCAATGGAAAGATAAAGGTTATTCCCCGCCTTCGGTTCCTTATCTTTCTTACTTTCAATAACTTTTCCTACACTGTCTACATATACTGTTTCTTTTCCTTTTTCACCTTGCAAATATTCATCCATTGTCTGTTCAATACCTGATTTTCCTACAATATCTGTCAGAGAATACGATTTTTGTTGTTCCTCGCTCAACTCGTCATACTCTTCCTGCGAAATCTTTCCGGTGTATCCGAGAATGGATGAAAAATATTTACTATCCGGATAAACTCTCAGCGATTCCTCTCCAATACTAATTCCTTGAAGATCAGATAGATTTTCCATGATGACCGCCACTGTCTCGTCACTGACATCAGAAGCAATGGTAGTTGGAATGTACTTCTGGAAACTGTTCAGATGCATCCCATATCGAATTGTCACAAGCTGAAGCACCCTAGATTTTTCATATTTTTCCTGATCGATTCCAAATCCCCAAGACTTTCCGCGCTTATTTGCACAAAGAAAATCCATTACTTCCTGCGGAGTAGAATTCTTTTCTTTTTCCGACAATTTATCAATAGTTGTGTATCCATAGATATCGGCAAGAAATCGCAGCCTTCTGGTACCTTCAGCGTATAGAAATTCATATTCATTATTAGAGTTCAGAATAATTCCAAAATCATTTACGATCGAATCTCCATTCTTTTCCACCATATCGATCACACTATTGATCGTTTTATTTATAAGTTTATTCTTCTGTTTAGTATCCTCATAAGAACCATTGTCTTCAATCTGTACAGAGTAAGCAAGCTTATTTGTAGCAAGCACTTCTCCATTGCGATCAAATATAACTCCTCTCGTTCCCTGTATGTTTTTGGTTTTTTTAATTTTCAGCTTATAATTGTTCAGATAATCTTCTCCTTTTACAATTTGTAAATAGAATACGCGCTGAACTAATATTGCAGACAAAATACAAAAAACAACAATCAGAACAAATAATCTTGATTTTAATACTTCTAGAATAGAATCTTTTAGACGATTAAACAAATTTACTTGCACTCCTTTTTTCTTCTGCTTCTAATTTTTGGTTAATATGCAAAATAAGTTGGTATAAAATTAATGTTACTAAAATAGTATATATTAATTCCGGCATAATAATATGGTTCAAGTAGTAGAGATAATTGAACCGACTTCTAACAATGAAGAGGAATATATATACAATATGTGCATAGATAAAATCACTTGCCGCAATTAAAATCAACGGAAGTTTGATATCCTCAGCGTAAAAAATCCGTTTAAAAAAACCGTTTACATACCCAATCACCATAAAAATCAATGCATAAAATCCAATCAGCTCGTTAAAGAAAATATCGACCAACAGACCGGACAGGAAGCCGACAAACATTCCTTCCTTTTTCCCTCGCATAAACCCAAATGCTGATGTGATAATAATCAAAAGATTTGGGGTGATAGATGCAAATGCAATTTTTTGAAAAACGGTGCACTCTAATAAAAAGCATACGACGATAATAAAAACGGTGATGACTCTTCTTTTCAAAGCAGTACTCCTTTCTACTATTCTTCCTTCTCTAACATCTCCTCTTTTGTAGTTGTAATGACAAGCACTTCCTGCAAATGTTGAAAATCGACAGCAGGTGTAATATATCCAGATCTTGTAAGGTTATTCGCATCCGTCGTAATTTCACTGACATATCCGATCAGAATACCCTGAAGATATTTGCTGCTGATGTGTGAAGTGACAACCTGTTCCCCTTCTTTTATTTCAGAACCATTGTTTGCAAGTTGCTCAAAACGAATCTTTCCATCATTCATCAGCGTCAGATCTCCTTTTACAATACATTTATCTGAAGTTGACAAAATTAATGCGCTGACATTGCTGGAATCATCTATAATCGAACGCACACGCGCCCAATTGGGTCCCACTTCTGTCACAATTCCAACAAGACCAGTTCCAGCCATAACATTCATGTCCTTTTTGATGCCATCTTGCTCACCTTTATCAATTGTAAAAGAACTGAACCAGTTACCAGAGTCATTCGCGGTAACATGTGCCCCTACCTTTTTATAATCTGCATAATTTTGGTCTAATGCATAAAGTTCTTGCAGGCGTTCTAATTCATAGCGCTCTTGCTGCAAACGGTTATTCTCAATCGTAAGCTCATCTACTGTTTTCTGCAATTCTTCATTTTCATTTTTTACTTCTGTTAATGTTTCAAAATTTTTTGTCAGATCGCTCATCCACAATCCGATATGATTAATTCCTTTCTGCATCGGAACAATCGTGTAATTTGCTACTGTTCGGAGCGGACCATTCACTTTGTCTGTCACAAGTGACAGGCCCATCAAAATAATACAAATCATTGAAAGAATCAATAACCAGTATTTACTTGCTAATGTCGTTTGATTTTTTGTTTTCATATTATCCCATCCACCTATAATTTTCATCTAACATTGAAAATGTCAATTTTCTCAATTCTTTTGATTGAATGATCTGTTTGAGCCCCTCTACTACACAAAGATCTGGATTCTTAACGGTCTGTGCTTTAATTCCGGTTCTCCCCTCTATGTATTCGGCAAGTCCTTTCATACGAGCAAGTCCGCCTGTGACATAAATTCCATTCTTTTCAATAGATCTTCTCACCTCGGGCGGAGTTCTCTCCAACAGAAAATGAATCTCACGAATGCATGTCGCCAAAGGTTCTTTCACTGCTGCCCTTACAAGATTGACTGAAATCTCTTTCTGTTGAGGAATACCTGTGATTAAATCTCTTCCGGCAACCTCCATAGAAGTATCTGTTTTTTCATCAAAGATATTAAAATGCTGTCGTAACTTTTCAGCAGTCAATCGCCCAATCAAAAAGTTCGTGTTGTGGCGAACAAGATTGCTGATAGCGTTATCAAATATAGTACCGCCAATCTTTACAAGTTTATTGAAAACCATTCCTCCTGATGCAAGAACAGACAGTTCTGTCGTCTCACTGCCCAAATTTACAATACAGATTCCAGGAGAATTTTGGATATCCAAACCTATTCCAATCGCATCTGCTACTGCCCGCTCTACAACATTCACTTCTTTTGCCTTTGCAGTCGAATGTACGACAAGATCAAAAAATGCCTTTTTTTCCACTTCTGTCACATCTGTCGGAACAGCAACGACATATTTTGAGCCGCGTGCAAAGTGACGCTCTTTTTTTAACAGATTATTCAGCAAATACTGCATATCATAAAAACGTGAAATAACGCCCTCTTTCATCGGAAAAACTACTTCAATATTATCTGGTGCTTTTTCAAACATCTCATATGCTTCGTCACCAACAGAAAAAATCTCCTCTTCATTTGCAATCGCAATTACATTTTTTTCTTTCCATACTGTGTTCTTTTTTTTATCATAAACTTTAATCTCATAAGTGCCAAGATCCAGCCCATATATATTTCCAAACATTTTATATCCTTTCGATTGCTATAAAAGCCGCTGTTCTGCAAAGCTGATATAACAATTATTACCAATAATGATGTGATCTAACAATTCAATTCCAATCAGATTACCTGCATCTTTCACTCTTCTAGTCAGCAGTATATCATTTTTGCTTGGTACTGGATCACCACTTGGATGATTATGCATTAGTATAATGGAAACTGCATTCTTTTCAAGAGCTTCTATAAATAATTCTCTTGGCGAAACTAAGGAAGCATTGACTGTTCCCTTCGAAATATCTGTCTCTCCAATGAGCTTTGATTTCGTATTCAGCATCAGAAGTTTCATATGTTCCTGCTTCCGATGACGCAGATCTTCCATATAATAATCTGCGATTGTAGACGGATCTGTAAAAACCAGATTTTTCTTTGCACTCGCTTTCGAGAGACGCTTTGCCAGTTCCGAAAGGCATAAAATCTGAGCTGCTTTTACCGATCCAATTCCTTTTATTGCCTGCAATTTCTCTAATGTAAGCTGATGGACTGCCAGAATATTGTCCTCTTCCTGCTCTGATGCGCGCAGAATAGTTCTTGCCATCTCCAAAGAGTTCATACCTTTCGTTCCAGTTCTTAGAAGAACCGCAAGCAGTTCTGCATTTGACAGTCCCTCCACTCCATAGCGGAGACATTTTTCATACGGCCGCTCATCTTCCAACATTTCTTTTATTGTGCATGTTTGATTCATTCTCTTGTACAGACTCTTTTACATGATAGCGTTGCTATAAGAAGCGATAAATAATTGCAGATATAACAAGTCCAATAATGCTTGCAATTGTTATATTGATGTTCAGTGCGAATGTAATAACCAATATACCGAGATTTAACACAATTGGACTGTCAAATCCAAAAGACTGTCCATAATTTAGCCAAGCAAATCCAGGCATATCTGCTGTAAGCGTTCCTATAAACCCGCCAAGAACAATCCCTGCCAGCATTAAGAGAAATAATGCCCAGGAATTCTTTCCTTTTGCACTCTTCATTTGTACTCCACCTCGTTTCTTACTCCACAAACTTTATTTATTTTACCACAATTTAAAATTGGTGTACATAGTTAACACATTAAATTTTTCTGAATAAATTGTGACGAATCAGTCGAAAAATGTAAATTCCTTCGCGATCACTTCAGCCACTTTTATCCCATCCATCGCCGCAGAAGTAATTCCACCTGCATATCCAGCACCTTCTCCACACGGATAAATACGCAGATTTTCAAGGTGAAGTTCCTGATTTCTGGGAATTCGAACAGGAGAAGAGGTACGGCTCTCCACGCCAGATAACACCGCGTCATCTTTTGCAAAACCATGTATTTGTCTGTCGAACGTTTTTATTCCCTCTTCAATAGAATCCCCGATTTCTTTTGGAAAAATTGCACGAACATCCGCAAATGTGTACGCTCCCTTTATCTGAGGTTCAATCTTTCCAAAATGCTCTGTAACTTTATTCTTACAAAAATCTCCAAAGCACTGTACCGGAACAGCGCCTTTTCCCGCCTGATACGCCCGTTCTTCCAGCAATTGCTGAAATCTAACGCCAGCCAGCGGATGCTCCCAACCATAATCTTTAGGTGTTACCGTCACAATGATCGCACTATTTGCATTTTTCCCATCCCGCGCATGATAACTCATTCCATTTACGGCGAGCCGCCCCTCCTCAGAAGAAGCATTGACGACATACCCTCCCGGACACATGCAGAACGAATAAACACCTCTTCCGTTTTCCAAATTTGCTGCCTCTTTATATGAAGCGGCAGGGAGATCATACGGTACATTTTCACCATACTGAGCACAATTTATCATTTCCTGGTCATGCTCCACTCTGACACCTACCGCAAATGATTTAGCGCTCATCGGAATTTGTCTTTCATAGAGCATGGAAAAAGTGTCTCTGGCGCTGTGCCCGATTGCTAGTACAAGTATCTCTGCCGGGCAGCGGATACTTTCAGCATCAGTTGTCACCGTGATTGCCGTAAGCTTGCCGTCTTCCACATGAATATCCGTCATCTGGCTGTGAAAGTGTACTTCCCCGCCCCAATCTAAAATCCGCTGTCTCATATTTTTTACAACTGTAATCAAAAGATCGGTTCCAATATGTGGTTTATGACTGTACAGGATGTCCTTTGGCGCACCGTTTTCCACAAAGATTTCCAGCACTTTCCGGTTCCTTCCAATTGGATCTTTGACAAGTGTATTTAGTTTTCCATCTGAAAATGTTCCTGCACCGCCCTCGCCGAACTGTACGTTGGAGTTTGGATTCAGAACCTGTTCGTTCCAAAATCGTTCCACATCTTTTTTTCGTTCCTCTACAGAAGCGCCACGTTCATACACAACCGGACGATATCCATGCTCGGCAAGCAAATATGCGCAAAATAGTCCTGCCGGTCCGCTTCCGATGACCACCGGTCGGTGTTCCATCTTCTTGATACCGGAATTTGGAAAGTCATAAGGTGTCTCGTGGATGAGTGTCACCTGATTTCCTTTTTGACGTCTCATAATCTTTTGCTCATTTGAAACCTCCACATCCACAGTGTAGACATACATAATATTTGGTTTCTTTCGGGCATCAATGGACTGTTTGCGAATTTTTAAAGATAGTATCTCTTTTTCAGAAATACGAAGTATTTTTGCTGTCTTTTGTGCCAACTCCTCTTTGCCCTTATCTGGAGTCAGTTTTATCTGATTGATTCGAATCATCTTTCCATTCCTTTCGCTGCGTGTTTCCCGGCAAGAAAACCAGTTGCCCACGCCCATTGTAAATTATATCCTCCGCAGATTCCGTCAATATCCATCAGTTCTCCTGTGATATATAAGTCTTTCACAAGAACAGACTCCATCGTAGCCGGATTTATGCTATCTGTGCGGACGCCACCGGCACAAACCTGTGCCTGTTCAAAAGGATTTGTCTCCTCAATCTCCACCTGAAAATGCTTACACAGAGAAAACAATTTTTCCCATTTATCAGATCGGATTTCAGAAGCTTTTATATGCAATGGAATATATGCCTGTTTTAAAAACAACTCGCTTAGCTTACGATTAAATATCCCTACAAAGAAATCCTCTGCCGTTCTATCAGCATGGTGTCGTTTTCGTTCTTCCATCAATATGCAAAACTCGTTGTCATCAGCCTCAGGGAAAAAATCAATCTCTGCTTGCACCAACTTCTTCTCTTTCAGCGCCTTTGCTGCAAATCTGCTGATCTGAAAAACAGGAATGCCGGAAATACCGTAGTTTGTAAGCTGAAGCTCTCCTGTGTCAGCAGCCTGACAATCTCCATCGACCAGCACGGATACCTTCGCATTTGTGCGAACGCCCGCCACCTGTTTAAAATAGCTGCCTTTCCCGCGAAGTTGTACAAGTGCAGGGACAACCGGAGAAATCGTATGACCAAATTGCTTTGCCAATGCATAGCCGCTTCCGTCAGACCCCAATACCGCGGCCGCCTTACCACCTGTCGCCAAAATTACCGCATCCGCACAATATTTTTTGTTTCCCGCCACAACTGTAAATTGCTCTTTTTTTTGTGAAACGGAAGTCACATGCTCATTTAGAACAACATCGACTGAAAGTTTTTCCAATTCCATCACAAGCACATCCAACACTGCGGATGCCTGTTCTGAAATAGGGTAGATATAGCCCTGTCTGCTTTTGGTGAGAACACCTAACGACTCAAAAAAGGAAACTGTCTCTTTATAACCAAATTTTTTTAACACAGTGTCGACAATCGAGAGATCTTCACCGCGGAAACATTCTGCTGCCATATACTCATTGGTCAGGTTACATTTTCCGTTTCCGGTAGATAAGATTTTCTTGCCGAGTTTATTCTGGTGTTCTATAATTGTCACCTTCGCACCTTCTCTTGCAGCCGAAATTGCAGCGACCATTCCGGAGGCTCCTCCACCTACGATGATTACATGTCTTTTTTTCATAACTGTACGATTCCTTTTCTCACTAAATGTTCCAAAGACATGAGAATCCCAAGTTTTGCGTGTGGCCAGGTAAGTCCTCCCTGAAAATAAACTGCATATGGAGGTTTGATCGGTCCGTCGGCACTTAGTTCAATAGATGAACCTTGTACAAATGCTCCGGCAGCCATGATCACATCACTGTCATATCCAGGCATTGCCCAAGGTTCCGGTGATACATAGCTGTCAACCGGTGCGGCAGCCTGAATTCCCTGACAGAATGCGATAACACCTTCCGGTGTGCCAAGTTCCACTGCCTGTATAATGTCATGCCTGCTTTCTGTGCTGTTTGGAATCACAGAAAAGCCAAGTTTTTCATAGATGTTTGCCGCAAAAATGGCGCCTTTTAATGCGTTTCCGACAACTGTTGGTGCAAGGAAAAATCCTTGATAAAAAGACTGCATCACCCCAAGTGAAGCCCCGACTTCTTTTCCAAGTCCCGGCGACGTCAAACGATAAGCACAGTTTTCAATGTATTCCTCTTTACCGGCTATGTAACCGCCAATCGGCGCCAGTCCGCCACCCGGATTTTTAATAAGTGATCCGACAATCAAATCTGCCCCCACATCACTTGGCTCGATTGTCTCTACAAACTCTCCATAACAGTTGTCGACCATACAGATTACATCTGGTTTGATTTTCTTCACAAATGCGATCAATTCTTCAATCTGTGCAACGGAAAAGCTTGGACGTGTCTGATATCCTTTCGATCTCTGAATTGTGATCAGTTTTGTCTTCTCATGAATTGCTTTTTTGATATTTTCATAGTCGAATGTGCCATCCGCTAACAGATCTACCTGTCGGTATGTGATTCCATATTCTGCAAGAGAACCCTTTGATTCACGGATCCCAATTACTTCTTCCAGTGTGTCATACGGTTTTCCAACCGGAGAGAGCAATTCATCTCCCGGTCTTAAATTGGCGCTCAGTGCAAGTGCAAGTGCATGTGTCCCACAGGTAATCTGCGGACGTACCAAAGCAGACTCTGTGTGAAATGTTTTTGCATAAACTTCTTCCAGCGTGTCACGTCCCTGATCATTGTATCCGTATCCGCTTGCATAATGAAAGCAGGCTTCATTGACACGACTTTCCTGCATCGCGCGAATCACTTTCAATTGATTAAATTCTGTCACCTTGTCAATCTGCTCAAAACGATCTTCCAGTGACTTTTCTATTTCTTTTCCAAACTGACATACTCTTTCTGAGATTCCAAGCTCTCTATACATCTCTGTCATTTCAAACATATATAAGGTATCCTTTCTTCTATTTTCTTAATCATCGCATCTACGACTTTGGCTTCATTATGATCATATTGACTTTTATCAATCCAGATCACATCACGTTCTCTTCGAAACCAAGTGAGCTGCCTCTTTGCAAAATGCCGTGTGTCTCGCTTTAAAATATAGACCGCTTCCTCAAGTGCACAATTGCCGTCAAGATAGTCCAAAACCTCTTTATAACCAAGTCCTTGCATGGAGACCATATCTTTTGTATATCCCCGTTCTTTTAACGACTGAACTTCCTCCAATAATCCATCCTGCACCATCTGATCCACACGCAGATTGATGCGGTCATACAAAAGTTTTCGATCATCTGTCAAAACGAAGTAGCAGAAATCATAAGGCGACTCCTTTGCCCGTTCTGTCTCATTATGCTCGGAGATTTTCTGTCCGGTCTGCTTGAAAAACTCCAATGCCCGAATAACACGTTTTACATTGTTTGCATGAATCGTTTCAGCAGATTTTTCATCCACCTTTCGAAGTTCTTCATGGAGATATTCGGCACCTTTTTCTTTTGCAAGCCGTTCTAATTCTTCTCGGTAAAAAGAATCTTCATTGCTTTCTGTAAAGTCAATGTCATAGAGCAATGCCTGAATGTAAAATCCGGTTCCACCTACCACAATTGGAATATGTCCATTTGCGTAAATCTTTTCCATTGCCTGTTTTGCCATCTCTTGAAAACGCACTACATGAAATTCTTCATCCGGTTCTAGCTCATCAATCAAATAATGAGGTACTCCCTGCATCTCTTCTGAGCGGATCTTGGCGGAACCGATGTCCATATATTTGTAAACTTGCATGGAATCGGCTGAAATGATCTCCCCACCGATTTTCTTTGCAAGCTCGATAGACGCTTTTGTTTTGCCGACTGCCGTCGGCCCTGTTAAAATAATAATTGGTTTCTTCATAGTTATCCCTACACAATTCTTTTGAATTTCTTTTCCAATTCTCGTTTTGTCATGGCGATAATTGTCGGTCTTCCATGCGGACAGTGATATGGGTTTTCAAGCTCCAAAAGTTCACCGATCAAGGTTTCTACCTCAGCGGCAGATAGACGAGAATTTCCTTTCACCGCTGCTTTACAGGACATCGATGCAACTTTTTCAGCAACAATATCCGGTGCAAGAGACGAATGAATTCCGTCGACAAGCTGATCAAGCATCTCTGTAAACAATTCTTTTTTTGCAATGCTAAACAGATTGTCCGGAACTGCTCGAATTGCATATGAATCTCCGCCAAATGGCTCAATCTCAAATCCGATATTTGTAAAAATATCCATATGTGTATTCAGTGTTTCTTCCTCCTGCATCGAAAGATTCAAGATGATAGGAGGGCTTAAATATTGAGAAGTAAACTCCCGGTCTTTCATGCCGCGAAGCGTCTTTTCATACAATACGCGTTCATGAGCGGCATGTTGGTCAATGATATAAAGCTGTTCATGAAACTCCACAAGCCAGTATGTTTCAAATAATTGTCCAATGATTTTATATTCCTGTACCGCCTTTTTGGTAAGCAGTTTTTCTTCGAAGAAATCCAACTGCTTTTCTGTTACAACCGACTTCTTCTCTCTTGTCGCAACCGCCTGTTCAGACATTGCCTCTTTTGGAACTGTCAGTTGTTCAGACGCCGGTTCATTTACAGCTACCGGTTGGCTTGCAGGCAAAGCTTCATAGTTGACGCTTTCTTGAACGACTGATGGCTGAGGAGTTGGCTTCACTTCCACCGCTTGCTGGTGGTATGCAGTCACCCTCTCCCGCATTTTTTTCATAAAATAATCCAGATTTTTTTCTTCCTCTATAACCGGTGGTTTTCTTTCTTCTCTGACTGGCGTCATTGGTTGCTCTTGTTTTCGCTCGACAATTTTTTCTGCTTTCACAGGAACTTCTTTTGTCTCAGGAAGCTCCACCCTTGGAATCAGTTCCGATTCACTTAATGTCTGCTTCAGAGCATTGTAGACAAAATTGTACACGCCCTGCTGATTGCTGAAACGAAGCTCCATCTTCGTCGGATGCACATTGACATCCAAATCAGTTCCATCCATTGTAAAATGCAGTACCGTAAACGGATACTTGTGCTGCATCGTAAAGTCTTTATAGGCATCTTCGATTGCCTTTGCAATAATGTTACTTTTGACATAACGTCCATTGATAAAATAATTCTCGTAATTTCGATTTCCGCGGGAGATAATCGGTTTTCCGATGAATCCCTGTACCTGTATTCCGTCAATCCTTTCGTTGGTTTCCAATAGATTATTAGCAATATCCCGTCCGAACACATGATAAACAATATCTTTTAATTTCCCGTTTCCGGAAGTGTGCAGTTTTTCCTGACCATTGTTGATGAATTGTATAGATACCTCCGGATGAGACAATGCAAGTCTTGTCATCAGTTCACTGACATGACTTGCCTCCGTCATCGGCGTTTTTAAAAATTTTCTTCTTGCAGGTGTATTGTAAAAAATCTGATGTACAAGAAATGTCGTTCCATCCGGTGCACCAGTGTCTTCTATGGCTTTTTCTGCGCCGCCCTCAATCCGATAACGGGTTCCGGTCACTTCATCTTTTGTCTTTGTAATCAGTTCTACCTGTGCGATCGCAGCAATACTTGATAGCGCTTCCCCTCGGAATCCAAGTGAAGCGACCGTGGTCAGATCGTCTACTGAACGGATTTTGCTGGTAGAGTGGCGCAAAAACGCAAGCGGAACTTCTTCTTTTGGAATGCCGCATCCATTGTCCGTAATCCGTATAAAAGAAATACCACCCTCTTTAATCTCGACAGTGACCGCACTCGCCCCCGCATCAATAGCATTTTCTACCAACTCTTTTATAATAGAAGCAGGACGCTCAATTACCTCTCCCGCCGCAATTTTATCGATTGTAATTTGATCTAAAACTTGAATATTTGCCATAAATACTTCCTCTTTTCACAATTACCATCTGTTCTTCAGTTTGTTCTGCAAACGATAAATCGTATTCAGTGCATCCATCGGAGTCAGATGTGCAACGTCAAGCTCTTCTAGTTCTTTTAAGACATCATCATCCTTTACCGTGTCAAACAGCGACATCTGTGCCAAATCCACCTCATCGTATTTTTTCATCTTCTTTTTCGTATCCCCAGACTGCACGGAAATGTCGCGTACTCTTGTTGTGATATCAGCCTCACTTAGTTCACTCACAATTTCTTTTGCCCGTGCAATAACAGATTCCGGCACGCCGGCAAGCTTTGCAACTTGAATTCCATAGCTTTTGTCTGCCCCACCTTTTACAATTTTTCGCAGGAAAACAATATCGTCTCCTTTTTCTTTGACGGCGATACAATAGTTATTCACACTGTCAATCTTTCCTTCCAGCTCTGTCAGTTCGTGATAATGTGTTGCAAAAAGCGTCTTTGCCCCCAACAGTTTACCGTTACTGATATGTTCCACAACTGCCCAGGCAATACTAAGACCGTCAAAAGTACTTGTCCCACGCCCGATTTCATCTAGGATTAAGAGACTTTTACTTGTGGCATTTCGCAAAATATTTGCAACCTCTGTCATCTCCACCATAAATGTACTCTGTCCGGATGCAAGATCATCAGATGCTCCCACACGGGTAAAAATACGATCTACAATTCCGATATTCGCTGTCTCCGCAGGCACGAAAGATCCAATCTGCGCCATGAGAACAATCAGCGCTGTCTGACGCATATAAGTGGACTTTCCTGCCATATTCGGTCCTGTAATAATGGACACACGATTCTTTTTATCATCCAGATAAGTGTCGTTTGCAATAAACATATCATTCGGAATCATTTTCTCCACAACCGGATGACGTCCGTTTTTTATGTCTATGACTCCCTTTTCGTTGATCTTCGGACGCACATAATTGTTCCGTTCTGCGACGAGTGCCAATGATGCAAACACATCGATCTGTGCGATTGACTTCGCTGTCTTTTGAATTCGAACGACCTCATCTGCAATCGTGTCTCGAACATTGCAATACAGTTCATATTCCAACGCATACAGCTTATCTTCCGCGCCTAAAATAGTATCTTCCAATTCTTTCAATCTCGGAATGATATAGCGCTCTGCATTGGCGAGTGTCTGTTTTCTTGTATAGTAATCCGGGACAAGTTCCTTGTAAGAATTCGTCACCTCTAAATAATAACCAAATACTTTATTGTACTTGATTTTTAAATTTTTGATGCCTGTCTTTTCCCGCTCTTCTGCTTCCAGTTCAGCAAGCCAGGTCTTTCCTTCCGTCTTTGCATTGCGAAGCTTATCTACATCCGGGTGATAGCCTTCTTTGATAATACCGCCCTCTTTCATTGCAAGCGGCGGTTCCTCGCAGATTGCATGCTGAATTAACTGGCACAACTCTTCAAGTGTATCTAGTTCTTCATATAATTCTTTCAAAAGTGGAGTCTTCATATCTCCCAAAATATATTTGATATGCGGAAGCATCTCCAAAGAACTTTTAAATGCAATCAAATCTCTTGGATTTGCTGACTGGTAACTGATCTTACTGATCAGACGTTCCAAGTCATATACCGGTGTTAAATATTCCCGGATCTCTTCTCTGGAAATCGCATCATCTTTTAGCTCACCTACTGCATCTAGTCGCTTTATGACCTCTTCTTTATGAATAAGTGGTTGTTCCACAAAACTTCTAAGTGTTCTGGCTCCCATTGCAGTCTTCGTCTTATCAAGCACCCATAACAGAGATCCTCTTTTTTGCTTTTCACGTAAAGTCTCACACAGCTCCAGATTTCTTCTGGATGAGCTGTCAAGCAGCATGTATTTTCCGGTTGTGTAACTGATGATGCCTGTCAGATGTGCAAGTGAAGTCTTTTGCGTCTCATACAGATATTGAAGCAGTGCTCCGGCAGCGATCAGACCACAGTTATAATCTGTCAGTCCAAGCCCTTCCAAAGAAGATACTTTAAAATGATCTTTTAATACTTTTGTACACATTGCATCATCAAAATACCATGTATCTAACGAATAAATCGTAATCCCCAGCCGATTTTTCAGATCCTCAAGATCCAATCCGCTCATATAAAGGGATTCATTGCAGATGATCTCCGAGGGAGAAAATTTTGCAATCTCATCCCCAAGCTTTCTCCCACTGTCGAGTTCTGTCACAAAATAATCTCCGGTAGACACATCTGCTACCGAAAGTCCATAGCGGTCGGCAATGTAAACGATACACATAATATAATTATTTTTTGTCTCATCCAACGCTTGTGTGTTAATATTTGTTCCCGGTGTCACAATGCGGACCACTTCACGTTTCACGATACCTTTTGCAAGTTTTGGATCTTCCACCTGCTCACAGATTGCTACTTTATAACCCTTTTGTACCAGTTTTGTAAGATATCCTTCCACAGCATGATAAGGAACGCCGCACATCGGTGCCCGTTCCTCAAGTCCACAGTTTTTTCCGGTTAATGTAATGTCCAGCTCCTTTGTGACGGTAAGCGCATCATCAAAGAACATTTCATAAAAATCGCCTAATCTATAAAATAAGATGCAGTCTTTGTACTGTTCTTTTGTCTCCATATATTGCTGCATCATAGGGGTTAATTCTGCCACGTTGTTTCTCCTTTGTATTCTGTCATTCTAATGATACAGAGTAAAGTATAGCGGAAAATCAAAAAAAATACAAATGGAAAACCAGATTTTTTTACAGCACATGATATTTCGGTTTCTCCTCTCCATAAATCCAATGTAAAAGATAGCCACTCAAAAAAATCCCAAGTGCACATAAACCGGAGAAAATAATTGTAAACGGAAGACAGATTTGACCGAACAGCTGAAATGGCTGATCACTGTAATCCCAGACAGCCCAACCAAGCCATTTATTGACGATTATTCCTGTGATGAACTCTCCCGCAGTCACGAATATCGTGCATCGGAGTACCTGCATCCAAAGAGGATCACTCCATTTTACTGCCATCCCCTGTACTCCAAAAAACAGCAGACAAAATCCTCCAAGCAAAAACATAGACCAATGCGAAAAACCGCGAAAAATCATTTCAAACGTGTAGTACAGAGTCCCTCCAAGCGTCCATAAAAATAAATATTCACTGAGTTTTTTCATTAAAAAACGTCCTTCCCATGTAATTTCCATATTACATAGTTTGGACGCTTTTTTTTAAATTATAGTTGGAAGTTATTTCATTTCTCCAAGATAATAAAATCCTTTGCATTCTTTCAGATTCACATCAACAATTTTCCCGATAAGGCTTTCATCCCCCTTAAAATGAACCAAGATGTTATTGCTCAGACGACCTGTCACAAGTGAGTCGTCATGATCGTTCATAGATTCGACCAAAACAGGCTGTGTGGTTCCTTCATGTACACTGCACACCTCTGCGGAAATCTCCTGAACTTCTTTTAGCAGACGGTCAAAACGACCTTTCACAACATCGTCAGGTATCTGCTCCTCCATAATGGCAGCAGGTGTTCCAGTACGTTTGGAGTAGATGAAGGTAAATGCACTGTCATAACGAACCTTTTTCACAACATCCATTGTCTCTAGAAAATCTTCCTCTGTCTCTCCTGGGAATCCAACAATGATATCCGTTGTCAGCGAGATATCCGGCACAGCTTCTTTGATTTTGCGGACTAACTCCAAATACTGCTCTTTTGTATAATGCCGATTCATCTTTTTCAGAATCTCAGTACTTCCTGACTGAACCGGAAGATGTAGATGTTTACAGATCTTCTTAGAGTGGCGCATCACCTCAATCAATTCATCGGATAAATCTTTTGGATGAGAAGTCATGAAACGGATTCGTTCCAATCCTTCAATTTTTTCAATTTCCTGCAAAAGCTCAGCAAAAGTCATCGGATCATCCAGATTTTTCCCATAAGAATTGACATTTTGTCCAAGCAGCATCACTTCCACAACACCGTCGGCAACAAGCGCTTCAATCTCCCGAATAATATCTTTTGGATTTCGGCTCCGCTCACGCCCACGGACATATGGAACGATACAATAACTACAGAAATTATTGCATCCAAACATGATATTGACTCCGGATTTGAATGAGAACTTACGCTCACTTGGAAGATCTTCTACAATCTTATCCGTATCTTTCCAGATATCAATGACCATTCTCTCCGATTCAAAACGAGTGGCAATGAGTTCTGCAAATTTATAAATATTATGTGTTCCGAAAATCAAATCTACAAAACGATAACTTTTCTTTAATTTTTCTACAACTTCCGGTTCTTGCATCATGCATCCGCAAAGTCCGATCATCATGTGTGGATTGGACTTTTTGACATGTTTCAGCTGACCGAGACGTCCGTAAACACGCATATTTGCATTTTCACGCACCGTACATGTATTATAAATGACAAAATCCGCTTTGTCTTCATCCGGCTCCTCCACATATCCAATCTGTTCGAGCACACCGACAAGCTTTTCTGAATCTCTTGCATTCATCTGACATCCAAATGTTGTCACACAAAACGTCAATGGTCTTTGCAGCTCATCTGATACCTGCTTCACATAGGCACGTGCTTTTTTCATAAAATAGTATTGACGCTCCGGCTCATTAACCGGCGCCTCTTTTGTCATATCGATTTTCTCTAAATAAGTCTCTATATTTTTCAATGTATATGTATCCTTTCGTAATTTATTATATGAACCGATTTTGCTCCGGGTCATATTCATAGTCAATCTCCGCAAGTCGCTTTTTCAAAGTCTCACTGTCAATCTGAAGTTCCTCACAAAGCAAATCCAAATTTGGGTAATAATCTCTCAATTTGGTGTTGATTACACTCAACAGAAGCATAGGGTCTTTCGGTAATTCTTCAAACATAATAATTTTCCTCCGTAATAATTCCGTCCGGTCGCATATCATAACTGTCTGTGGGAATGGAATCCACTACCTGAAATCCAAATGCAAGAGCAAGTGTTCGATATTGCTGATGCTTTATGAGATATTTATCATAAAATCCTTTTCCGTATCCGATCCGGTTCCGATTCCGGTCAAACGCACTTCCAGGTAAGAGCACAAGCACCGAGTCACCTTTCGCCTTCTTTTTCGTGACAGGTTCCCAAATACCAGAATATCCTTTTTCCAGCTCATCAAACCTTTGCACATAATAAAATTCCATATCATCTCCACATACTTTCGGAACCGCTGTCTTTTTGTTCAGTTCCCATGCCTTTTCTATGATACGGCGTGTTCCGACTTCATGGCGATAATCCATGTAGCAGTAAATCTCTCTTGCCTCCAAAAAGAATGGATGTTCTGTCAGGCGCTTCAAAATGAGGTTACTTTTAAACTCCCATTCTTCCTGTGTCATATGCGCTCGCTTTTCTAAAATGCGTGCTCTAATGTCCTTTTTTATTTCCATATTTTTCACCAAGATTTGTAATCGAACCGTCCAATTCCTGGATAGATATATTGTCTAACTGTCCACGCAGATTTCGCTTGAAAGAATCAACAAATTCTCTTCTTAACACTTTTTGTTCTTTTTTTTCTGCATCGGTCAGTCCGACTGTTTTAGATTTTTTATATAATTCATTAATTCTTTGAATTTTTTCGTCTGTCATTTTCTTTTGTCCCTTCCTTCTAATACTTCTCTTATATTACACTATATTCTTTTTGAAGTCCACTGTTGATTCCTGCACAGAATAACCTTTTAACTGGAATAATTTTCTAAGAACCCATAAACTTGTCCCACAGTATCTGCCTTTTTTCCCTTTTTTACTTCTTTTTGAATTTCTTCTGGAAGATACTGTGTTTCAATTGTCGTATATTCGTAGACAGTTTTTCCATCTGATAAGTATACAATAATATAACCATCTTTTTCTTTGATAATATAACCATCTTCCTTTTGAGCAGAACCTTTTGTCTCTACTACATGTTCCTGCTTTTTCTGGATATCTCTCTGTTTTGCCTCCAGTTTACGCATTGCTCGATCATAACTTAACTGATATGCACATACAAGGACTAATGTAAACACGATCATTCCAATCAAAAAACCAATACCATATCTTTTTTTCATAAGGACAACTCCTTTTTTATTATACAGTATTGGTTTTCTTTTTTATTTTATACAAGCATATGAAGATTTCGCTCTATAATCAAGCCTTCTCGCTCTTCGTAATCATAACGATCACTCTCCTGCATACATGCATATACAAATTGATGCGCAAGCTCTAATGCCTCTGCAAGCGTGTGTCCATTCAAGTAAGCTCCGACAAACACACCATCAAACGTGTCCCCGGTTCCATGATATTCACTAGAAAGACTTTCTTTTTCAAACAGCTGAAACTGTTCATTTTCGTAAAGCACAATTCCTTTTTTTCCAAAAGAACAGGGAACACTTGTCATAACAATTTTTTTCGCTCCGAATTTTTCTAAATCCTGACAGATTGCAAGAAGAGTTTCCTGTGTCATGTTTTCTGAGTAGAAATCTCCAGTAAGAAGACATCCTTCTGTGATATTAGGCAAGATAATGCTTGCATACGGAAGCAGCCGCCTCATCGATTCGCCATAGACACTGTCAAAATTTGTATAATATCTGCCATGATCTCCCATGATCGGATCAAGAATCACTTCTGCATCTGGAAAACAGGAAAGAAAATATTCTACTGCTTCAATCATCCCTTCGCTTCCCAAATATCCTACGAAAATCAAATCAAATGTCACCTGATTGGCAACATAGTGTTCTGCACATTCACGGATATAGGTTGTGGATATTTTTTCCATAGCCGGCTTCCCATAGCCACCCGTATGTGTCGACAATAAGATTGTCGGGATTGGACAAGCTTCAATTCCCATAACACTCAAAACAGGAACCATATTAGTTAGTGCCGCCTTTCCGACACCACACAAATCATGTAACAACGCTACCTTTTTTACTGGTCTCATTTTATGCATACTCCTCTTTTACCAAATGTAATTTTCGAAACAACGAAAGCAGTGTGCTTCCTTTTGGAAGTGCCAAGATCTCTTCAGAAGAAAGCCCGCCTAACTTTAGAAGAGACACAGCATATATAAGCACAGCCACAATTAAGGCAATAATCACAGCGACATTTTGACTTATCACAAGATTACATAAGAAATAAATCACAAAAGCCGCCCCTCCCATAACAATTGATGCAATGGACGGTATAAGAAAAGTATTCTTTACCTCCTGACGATAACCTGCATCATGTTTGAGAGAACGGGCATTTAAAATACACATAGAAAGTGAAAAAATAATATTGCTTGCTACAACTGCGTAGATTCCCATTTTAAAGATTACAAGCATAATGAGAAGCCCCACTAAATGGATACCAAGCGAAATCGCACCATGTTTTACAGGTGTTGTCATCTTATTTAATCCCTGTAAAATTGCATTTGTAACTGTAGACATACAATAAAATACAACCGTGATGGCACCAAGACGCAGCATATTTGCTGAAATGTCAATATTTCCGTTGAATAAAAGTGCCAAAATCGGATTTGCTAATACGAGAAATCCAACAAAACTTGGGATTGCAATCATCATAGAAAAGCGAATAGCCATTGCAATCTTACTGTGAATCTGTTTTTTATTTCCAACTGCCACGGCTGCTGTAAGGCTTGGAATTAAAGACGCTCCAAGGGCATTTGCCACTGCCAAAGGAATGTTGATTAACACATTATAATGACTGCTGAATCGTCCCAGTAGATCTGAGCGTTCTTTTAAAGAATGTCCCTGTGCTGCCATAATACTTCCGAACATTCCGATGTCGATTGTCTCACTGATATTGTAGATTGCCGTGCTCAAAATAACAGGTGCGATGGTCATTAAGAGAATCATATAAATCTCACGGTAACTCTCTCTTTTTTTACTGTGGTCTCGCTTAAGTTGTTTTTTAATTGTCGGTGAATAGATCTTCATGACAAACAGTAAGAACAATAAGCCAAACAGCGCACCACAAACTGTTCCAAGTGTTCCTCCTGCCGCTCCATACGCATACGCTACAGAGTCATTGTTCGCTTTTTCCGCTGCTTTTTTTCCCATCTCAAGTAGATAACTCGCCCCGATGATACTGACGACGGCATTGACAATCTGCTCTAAAATCTGCGAAATTGCAGTTGGCATCATTGTTCCCATTCCTTGGAAAAATCCACGTAAGACTCCCATTACAGCTACAATCAGAAGTCCTGGTGCCAACACGCGAAGCGCATAGGCGCTCGGAGCCATCGACATGATTGTTTTCGCAATAAAATCCGAAAAAAAGAAAACAATGCAGGCGACAGCACTTCCCACAATAAAAGCAAACCAAAGTGCACCTTTAAAAATACGCATGGCGTTTTTTCGCTCACCTTTAGAAACTCTTGCAGAGATTAGTTTGGAAACTGCTAACGGAAGACTGTAGGAAGTCAAAAGTAGTGCGATATTGTAAATAGAAAATGCAGTGGCATAAAATCCTTGCCCTTCTGTTCCCAAAATATTGGCGACCGGAATACGATATACGATCCCTATGATTCTTGTAATAATTCCTGCAACAGCGAGAATCATTCCCTGCATTAAGAAACTATTGTTTTTCTTTTGTTTTGCTACCATAAATTTCCTCACTACCTTCTGCTAACGCAATATTTGCAGACGTTCTAATATCTCCGCCTGCTTTCTTTCCATCACAGCCCGCTCTTCTTCTTCCATATGATCAAAACCAAACAGATGAAGCATACTGTGCGCAATTAAAAAAGCGTATTCCCGCTCAATGGAATGTCCATATTCTTCTGCCTGTGAAATTACTTTTTCTTTCGAAATCACAATGTCTCCAAGCATCAGTTCTCCGTTCTCCGGATTAAAATACTCAATAGCATCTTCCAAGAAAGAAAATGATCCAGCCGTCTCATAGTCTACCATCGGGAAGGAAAGTACATCCGTCGCGCGATCAATTCCACGAAAATTACGGTTCATCTCCTCAATCTCATCATTCATTGTCAAAAGCAAATTCACCTCTGCCTCATATGGGCATTTTGCATAATCCAAAGCCATCTCAATTACTTTTACCGCAAGTTCCTCGCAAGGAAGTGAAAGCTTCAAACTGCCCTCTTCTTCAAATAATAAAGTCATTATTTTCTCCTTTTGTCTCTCGGACGTTCTTTCTTTTGTTCAAATTCTTCGTACGCTTTTACAATCTTCTGCACCAAAGGATGTCTGACAACATCTTTGCTTGATAAATTACAGATTGCAATATCATCAATGTTGCGAACTACTTTTGTCGCAATATCCAACCCAGACACCATTCCGGACGGAAGGTCTTTTTGTGTGGAGTCTCCTGTAATTACCACTTTTGAGCCAAAACCAATTCTGGTCAGAAACATCTTCATCTGAGCTGGTGTCGTATTTTGTGCCTCGTCCAAAATAATAAATGCATTGTCAAGTGTACGCCCTCTCATGTACGCCAAAGGAGCCACTTCAATCAACCCTTTTTCTGAATTTTTAATAAAACTGTCTGCTCCCATAATTTGATACAGCGCATCATACAATGGTCTTAAGTACGGATCGATCTTACTCTGCAGATCTCCTGGAAGGAAACCAAGCTTTTCTCCCGCTTCAATAGCCGGACGTGTCAAGATGATTCTTCCTACTTCGTTATTCTTAAACGCCGTAATCGCCATCGCCATCGCAAGATATGTCTTTCCGGTTCCGGCAGGTCCAAGTCCGAATACGATCATCTGTTTTCGGATTGCATCCACATATTTCTTCTGCCCGAGCGTCTTTGGCTTAATTGGTTTTCCTTGCAGTGTATGACAGATAATGTCCTTGTCAATCTCTACGATTCCCTTTTCATTGTCCTCAAAGACCAGGGAAATTGCATAGTCTACATTTTGTTCTGTGATGGTGTTACCTCGCTTTGACAGCTCCACAAGCTGCTCCATCACTCGTTTTGCCTGATTCACACGCTGCGCTTCTCCTAAAATCTTCGTATGCCCATCCCGTGCGATTAATGTCACTTGTAAAGTACGCTCTATCTTCTTTGCAAATGCATCAAACTGCCCGAATATATTCTTTTCATGTGCAACAGGTATTTCTATGAATTCTTCCAGTATACTCATTTGCCTATCCTTTCTATTTTCATAATCTTTTTTATTGTATCACAGAAAATCACTAGAAATCAATCTTTTCCGTTTCTTTATGTTCCCCAATTTTCTCTCGTACTCGAAGCGTCCCTTTTGCCTTTGCACTATTTTTTTGTAAATAAATCTTCACATCTTTTTGCAATATTTCGATCTTCTTTTCTTCTAGTTCCTTGCAGAACAACTGAAACTCCTCACTTAAAAGTATCCTCATTTCTTCTTGCGTGTATACTTTTTCTTTTGATTCGTATTGGCGGATTTCTCTGATTCCCCAGGATATGGGAAGATAAAAATGTTCCCCGATTTTTAAGCGCCTCTCACTTGTGTAAATCTCTGCTTCCTGATAGCGGTTCCTCCACCCTCCCAAAGTGCCCAAATAGTTTCCAACTCTGAGATAAAAAGCTTTTTTCTTAACATCGGTATACTTTTTTTCCGAGTGAGAAAAACGATGCTCATTTTCATATTCCAAAGTAGTCTCCGCCTCAATATCTGCATCTGCATTCTGATAGTGATAATTGACAATTTCCCCTGCATCATTTTTTACTTCGACTTTTCCTGAGACTAATATGTCCCCTTTTTTTACTTCATCGCCCGGCTTGACACAAGGAACCCCATTTCTTGTAACGATACTCGTAATCCGTCCGTCTTTGTCTGCCACAATGTCATTCGGCGGCTCTTCTTTTGCAGCCTCCATCGGGAATGTGTCTGTATTTTCTTTGACCTGAATCATCAGTCTGGTTCCGGTCACATATGCGGACACCCACACGATATCATCAAATTCTTTTCTGATATCTTTTACGATACGCTCACAATTCACTTTCTTTTTTAACATTCCGTGTTTAATGTGTTTGGACTCCAGAAACTCCAAAATGACCTCATCTGTTCTTGTGAAATTTCCTTCGATATGTATATTCCATACAAATAAAGACATGACATAAATGAATATCAAACAAAAGAGTATCCCGAAAAAAAACACTTTCCGTTTTCGATATCTGTGAAAAAAAAATGGCAGTCCAAGCCGATTTAAAATCGTTACCTTTGTCCTTGTCTTTTTCAGGATCGGTTTTAATTTTCTAAATCCCCGGATAGTAATAAACATCTCATAGCTGTTTTCTTTTGGCTCAAGCCCCCACAGATAGATTTGCTTACGGCTGCACAAATTTAAGAATCGCTCCGGGGAATATCCGGTTACCCGTATAAGCAGATACCCTTGTATATATCGAATGATTGTATTTAACACGCCTTATCCCCCTTAATGATATTCTATCGAAGTGATACGACCGGTAATTTTCATCTCATCATTTGTGTAATAGTCAATTTGAAGTGATTTCCCAATAATTTTAATCTGGCCGATTTTTGTCTGTATGCGAATTAATAAGTCGGTGTATTCAATAATGCCTCTATAATTTTCCACACTCACTTCGTTCTGTCCGGTCATGGTGAGAATCGGGACACCCAGCACTACATCTTTCGGCATATTTGCCGCATCTGCCATGCGATTTATGAATGTTTTCTTTTCCATAAAAATGCCACACATATACTTTTATAGTAGTATATGTGCGGCTCCTGAAAAATATCTATTTTTTCATAAAATGATAATAGAGAAACCCGACTGCATCTGCAAGGAACCACCCAATCGGGATTGCCCACCAGATACCCACAATTCCGACTGCCGGGATTGCAGAAAGGACGTATGCCAAAAGGACACGTGTCCCCAGCGAAATTATCGTCAATACAATAGAAAACTGTGGTTTCCCAATTCCTCTGTAAAGACCATACAGTAAAAATAAAAATCCGACCAGACAGTAAAAAGGAGATACAATCCGCAAATAGCGAACCCCTTCGAAGATGACCTGTGTCTCAGATGCATCAATAAATAAACGCATGAGAGGTCCCGCAAACAGGACAACCAGCGTGGAAATAGCCACACAGGAACCGACAATCAATTTCAATGCAGAATTTTTCCCTTTTTCGATACGTTCCATCTTTCCTGCTCCACGGTTTTGTGCCACATAGGTGGAAAATGCATTCCCAAAGTCCTGCACCGGCATGTATGCGAAACTGTCAATTTTCACAGCAGCTGCAAAACCAGCCATGACAATCACGCCGAAACTGTTCACCAACCCCTGTACCATCAAAATACCGAAATTCATAATCGACTGCTGCACGCTTGTCAAAAGTGACTGATTCACGATCATACAGAACAATTCTCTCTCGCCTTTTAGCATCCGCTTGGAAATGCTCACCTCTTTTACCTTCCACAGTGTATAGACTGCAATTCCTGCTGCCGATACCGCCTGCGCGATGACCGTGGCATAAGCTGCTCCGGATACCCCCATCTGAAGGGGAACTACAAATATATAATCCAATACAATATTGATCACCGACGAAATCACCAAAAAAATCAGGGGCGTAAACGAATTTCCCATACTTCTAAGTACCGCTGTGAAATAATTATATAAAAACACAAATCCCATGCCACAGATAATGATAAATAAATATGCTCTTGTCATCTGAAAGATACTCGATTCGATATTCAAAAGATACAGCAGCTGGTCAAGAAATAAAAGACTTGCACCCATGATCATTACAGTAACCGCCAAAATAAACAGAAAAGACTGAAACATACTTTGTTCCAGCTTTTCTCTCTGTCTTGAGCCGTAAAACCAGGAAAATACAATCCCACTCCCCATACAAAGTCCAATAATGATCGAAGTAAGAAAGTTCATCGTCATATACGAAGAACCGACTGCGGCCAGCGCATCTGCACCGATAAATTTCCCCACGATCATCGTGTCCATCAAATTATATAACTGTTGAAATAAATTGCCTGCAATCAAAGGCAGTGCAAATACTACAATCGCTCTCATCTCATTGCCTGTTGTCAGGTCAATTGCCCCTGTTTTTTTCCTCATGTCTCTTTCCTATCTCATCAAATTCCAATCTTCCAAGCCGTACCTCATCCATCAGTTCTGCCATCTCCTCTGGGAGACTTTCAAACAGATAGTGCGATGCACTCTGTGGGCGGTTCAGGTGTTCGTTTCGAATCTCCTGATTGACTGTCAAAATTTCTTCCAAAAGCCCTTTAGCTGAAATTCGTTGTGCTCCCTGCCCAAGAATTATCATCTGTTCTAACGCATCCGATGTCGCCACAGTCACATGATATTTCTTTCCGATCTCCTGCACTGTTTTCTCAATATACTGGTCCGCTGTCTCTGCCTCTTTGGTATACACCACATGAATGTTATGATATTTTTGTACTTCTCCTACATTTCCCGGTACTTTGTAGGCATCGAACACTAGAATCAAGGTCTGCTTCTTATATCCCTGATAATTGCTCAGAATATCCATCAGTTTCATCCTTGCAGCCTCGATGTTAATCTCCGACAATTCTTTTAAATCTTCCCACGCAAAAATGATATTGTATCCGTCTACCAGCAGATATTCCTTCTCCTTCACTTGTTTTTTCGAACGTCTCATGGCTGTCTCAGGCGCCTGCACACGCTTTGAAAAAACATTCCGTTCTCTTTTGACAGGTCCATATGTTCGCTCAAAAATCGCTTTTAACTCTTCTTCATCGACGACCGGAGGCAATTTATAACTATTTCTCTGCTTTTCTTTTTCAACTGTTTTTTCCCGGCTTTCTGTGTGCATATAGTCTTCTACCTGATCCCAGCCAACGTAAAACCCTGCGCCATGCGAACAAAATACGGAACCAGTTGGGTTTTCTGTATCTGCCTCTGAATCATACCCATAAACTGCAATAACTTCCTCGGTATTGTGGCACGGTTCGTATCCTTTCAATGTACAAAACAGCCTGCCGCACCCCCTTGTGTATGCAACGACCTCTCTTGGGTAATCTCTCATCGCAGCAACGGGTGCTGTGCCAGTCAAAATGGCCATATCCTGCTCCATCTTCGGCGGATCAAATACAGCTGACATTCTCTGCAAATCTGCCATCGCACGTCCGACCTGATCCGTCGGGACCTCCAGTTGATATTCGTATACCGGCTCAAGCAAAACACTCTTTGCTTTTTTTAAGCCCTGTCTGACAGCCCTGTAAGTTGCCTGTCTGAAATCGCCTCCCTCAGTGTGTTTTTGATGTGCTTTTCCGGTAATCAGCGTAATTTTCATGTCAGTAATCTCAGACCCGGTCAGGACACCACGATGCGCCTTTTCTTCTAGATGTGTCAATATCAGCCGCTGCCAGTTGCGGTCTAATATATCTTCACTGCAGTCGGTCTCAAAGACAAGTCCGCATCCCTGTGGGAGCGGTTCTAACAGCAGACGTACTTCCGCATAATGACGGAGCGGCTCAAAATGTCCGGCGCCCTCCACAGGCGCAGAAATCGTCTCTTTATATACAATATTTCCGGCGCCAAACTCGACCGCAGTCTGAAACCGTTCCAAAATCATACTTTTTAAAATCTCAATCTGCACCTCTCCCATCACCTGTGCGTGAATCTCATTGAACTGCTGATCCCATACAATATGAAGTTCCGGAATCTCTTCCTCCAACTGTTTTAATTTCAAGAACATTCCGTGCACATCACATCCATACGGAAGCAGAATCTGATAATTTAATACCGGGGTAAGCATTGGGGCGGCCGCGGTCTTTTCTGTGCCAAGACCATCACCGGAGTAGGTTTTGGACAGTCCCGTGACCGCACAGATTACCCCCGCCTTTGCTTCGTTGACACTCTGGTAAGAAGCCCCTGAATAGATTCGAATCTGATCTGCTTTTTCCTCTTCTTTCAAAAGCATCTTCACTTTTAAGGTACCGCCTGTAACTTTCATGTGCGTGAGACGCATTCCTTGGGGATCTCTTGAAATCTTATATATTTTTGCTCCAAATTCTTTCGGATACACAGGACAGACCGTATAGCGATCTAGTGCATCCAAAAAAGTGTCCACTCCTTCTAACTTCAACGCAGAACCAAAATAGCATGGGAATACTTCTCTTCTCTGGATTGCAGTACAAATTTCTTGCTCTGTAATTGCCTCTCTTTCCAGATATTTTTCCAATAGACTCTCATTACACATGGCAACTGCCTCAAAAAAGGCATCGGAATCTTTCGGAAGGGTAAAATCGACACAAGATGGATCCAACCGCTTTTGAAGTTCTGTAAGCAGTTCTCTTTTGTCGGTCCCTGGCTGATCCATTTTATTGACAAAGAGAAAAGCTGGTATCTTATATCTCTTTAGCAGACGCCACAGAGTCTGAACATGTCCTTGAACTCCATCCGCGCCGCTGATTACAAGCGCTGCATAATCCAGCACTTGAAGTGTGCGCTCCATCTCCGCCGAAAAATCAACGTGTCCCGGAGTATCTAAAAACGTTACTACTTTGTCTTTTAATGTAACTTCAGCTTGTTTTGCAAAGATTGTGATTCCTCTTGAACGCTCTAATTCGAACGTGTCAAGATAGGCACTGCCGTGATCCACCCTCCCAAGTGTTCGAATGTTCCCACTTAAATATAATATACTTTCCGCAAGTGTTGTCTTTCCCGCATCCACATGGGCTAAAAGACCCGCGCAAATATGTTTTTTTACTTTTTTAGGCTCCTCTTTGCCCATAAAAACGCCTCCTATTCCATTTTATGAGCTGACAGCTTTTGACCTCTTAACAACAAGAATAAAATAATAAGTCCTACAGAGAAAATGATCAGTGTTGTGCTAAGCATTCCCGCAGTCATAGCTGACAGATGAAAAAGAAACGGAAGTATATATAATACTCCAAACGTCCCAACGACCATTGATACGCAGATAAAAGTTCTTAATTTCGTAAACGGAATACAACTCTTTATCACTGCTGACATAGTTGTGAAAATGAGTAACAGATACATGACTGTCTGCGCCTGTTGTGTCGGAAGATCCAAGAACAATCTTACAGACATGATCATACCGATTATCACAAGTGCGAATGGCATCGCATTTGAAATTGCTGTTTTCAAGAAACGTCCTTTTACTTTTCTTGTGTCTGACTCAAAGATTGTAAGGAAAGATGGCCATGCTTCCATAGCAGCATCAATCAATGTAATCTGTATCGGAATAAACGGAAACGGCATATTGATCACAAGACAAAAGATAGTAAGCAAAACAGAATAGATTGTCTTAATAAAAAAGACACCTGCTGTTCTTGTTACGTTATTGATTACCCTTCGTCCCTGCAGAACAACCTGAGGTAAATGCGTAAAATCAGACTCCATCAGTACAATCTGCAAAATCTGTCTGCTTGCATCGCTGCCTTCTGCGACCGCTATCGAACAATCCGCCTCGCGAAGCGCAAAAAGATCGTTAACGCCATCTCCGGTCATTGCAACATGATGTCCCTTTCGCTTGAGTGCCATGACAAGCTGCTGCTTCTGTTTCGGTGTCACTCGTGCAAATACAGAATAATTTTCACATAATTCATCATAATCAACTGTTCCCTTTAATTCAGACATATCTATAGCCTTCTGCCACGTATAAAGACCTGCCTTTTTCGCCACCATAGAGACCGTCTTTACATGATCTCCTGAGATTACCTTGATATCTACCCCTTCTTTGTAGAAGTATTCCAATGTCTCTTTCGCATTTTTCCGAATACCATCTTCCAGAGAAATAAGATATAGTGGTTCTATACCTTGCGGAAGTTCTTCTTCATTTTCCCATTTTCCCCTATACAAGCCCATAGCGATTACCCGTAATCCCTGCTTGAGCATCTCTTCTGCCGCTTTGTACTCCTGCGTTAAAATTCGCTCCGGCGCACCGATAAAGACCGTTCCAATCCCCTCAAAACAGATTGCACCCCATTTTCTCTTAGATGAAAATGCGATTTTTTGTATCACTGAAAAATTGCTGGCTGAAGAAAATTTACTTCTGAGCGCCTGCATTGTCACATTGTTGTCATCACTTTCTGCTATATAAGCATGTAACAGTTGCTCCGCCATCTGTTTCGTCATACCGCCATCTTGCATTTTTGCATTATTTTCCAGATAAACGAGATCTTTTACCTGCATTTTCCCATCGGTGAGTGTTCCTGCTTTATCCAGACATAACACATCGACATGCGCCAATGTCTCCAATGCATAAATATTCTGCACTAGTATATTTTTCTTCGACAGATAAATGACACCATTCGCAAGTGATACAGATATCAAAAGAACTAACCCCTTCGGAAGCATACCAAGAAGAGCTGCGGATGAAGCTACCACTGAATTTTCCAAAGAGCTGCCACGAAGCAAATATGCTTCCAAAAACAGCAATACACCGAGCGGAACAATTAAATAGCTCGTGAACTTTGTCACCTTTTGCATAGAGCCCAAAAGCTCACTTTCTATCTTTTTCTCTTTTTTCACTTCCTCTGCCAGCTTTGTAGCATAATTTTCACTTCCGACATGTGTAACTTTTGCATAACATTTACCTGAAATGACAGAACTTCCCGAATATAGTTCACCGCCTTCTTCTTTTACTACAGCATCACTTTCGCCGGTAAGCAGCGACTCGTTTACTTCGATCATGCCCCAAATCACTTCCGCATCGTTGCAGATCTGTTGTCCGCTTTCCAGTGCGAGGATATCATCTGAGACAATTTCTGACAGTTCTACTGTTTTTTCTTCTCCGTCCCTCAGCACCTTAATATGCGGACGATTCAATATCGATAAGTTGTCAACCAGTTTTTTCGCCTTGCATTCCTGTATAATCCCAACCGCTATATTTATCAGAATAATTGCAATAAAAACCATGTTGGAATATGCACCTACTGCAAAAAGCATAACTGCAATAATAAAGTTCAGAAGGTTAAATAGTGTAAAAATATTTTCTTTGAATATCTGTGTAGTTGTTTTTGTAATGGATTGAGGCATCGCCTGCCCCTGACCAGCCTCCTGCTTTTGTTTTACTTCTTGCTCTGTAAGACCTGTTATTGTTGTTTTCATACTGTTCCTCCTTATTTTTCTCCCCCCAGCATCTTACCACTTTATTTTTGCCTGACTATCATACCACAAAAAGCATTCGTATATCTCATTTTTTTATCTGTGAATAGTTTAAATTTCTATTTTCCATACTGTAAGATAATCCGGTCGATCATTTTGGACGCTTCACTTCTTGTCAATTCCTCAATCTTTTTTGGGGGAATGATTCTATGTTTCAAAAGAAGTGTATCCAAATAATTCTTTTGTTTCGGAGTGATTGGCTGCACCTTTTTTGGACGGTACAGCAATTGCTCCGGCTCAAATAATTGGGGTTCTGCCGGTTCAAAATAATGTGCCAGCATATGATAAATTTTTGCAGTCGCCAAGGCATCGTGATAAGCCCTGTGTGCCGCATTATTTACAATTTGATAATGTTCACACAGAGCTCCAAGGCTTTTGGATTCCAGATTGTTATGTACTTTTCTTGCAATTTTCAGTGTATCAATTCCCTTTTTTTCGAATGTTTCACCATATTGGTGCGCATATTTTTTTGTAAACTTATAGTCAAACATAATATTGTGTCCGACCAGCACATGATCCTCACAAAAGCTTACAAAATCACAAATAATGTCTTCCGTATTTCTTGCATCTTTTACCATCTCATTTGTGATGCCTGTAATACCTGTGATCATTGGAGAAATCGGTTCATCCGGCTTTAGAAATTCCATAAATCGTTCCACAACTTTCCCATCTTGTACCTTCAATGCACCGATTTCAATAATATTGTCATTCTCTACATTCAATCCGGTTGTCTCCAAATCAAATGCCACATATGTCTTTATCATTTTTGGTATCCTTTTTGTAATTGTTCAATCACCGTTTTCGTCTTTATAAGACGGTTGTCAAACTGTGTATAAAAATCGTTCTTCATATCGTATAGCTCAATAAAAAATGACTGTAGCACAAACAAATTGATCTTTTTGACACAGTCTTCATCCGTCATTTTCATAAGCTGCTCCTGCAATTCTATCACAAAATTATGCCAATTTAAAATATATGTTTCATTTTGTTTCAAGTCCGGAGTATCAATCCACTTTTTCACCTTCACTTTTGTGCGATTCTCTTTCTTACATTCGTGTATCTGTAGGAAATACTGAAAACCGCCATTTTCATAATATCTTCCAAGTGGAAACAAACGGCAGATACCCGGTCGGAAACTGTGGATGCTGCATCTTCCTTCTTTGTTTAAAAATGCACATCTTTCGTGTACTTCACTCATTTTTAAATTTGGCAAAATCAAGCCGTCTACCACATTCAGTTCAATCTTATCAGCCAAAAGTTCTTCAAATGTCACTTTTAAGTTTCCAGTCAATCTGTAAATATCCAGCGGATCCAAGAGAATAGACTGCCCCATTCCCTGACAACAGTCAAAGCAGCCGTGGCAATCACCACAGTCTGCTTTGACAAGATCATTTGGTCCATATAATTTTCCGTCTGATATTTCTTTCATATCTATTTCACGTTTCATAAGTCCCTCATTTCTATTAGTTTTTCAAGTTAAAATAATATCGGTATGCGACAAACACTTCAATCAATACTCCGATGACAACAACTGTAATCTCCGCCGGACTTCCAATATCTTTGAACCGCATTACCGAAAGTACAATACAGATGCTCGCAATGATAATAATCGGAAGGAACTTGTGCAAAATGCTCAGCTTCTTATATTTTTCTTTTGAAAGTTCCGGCGGAATGATCTCATCCGGATACTTCATCCGACAGCATATTACCGCACCATATCTGGAAAATTCTCTAGCTGCCTCATATTCGATTCCATCAATCGTAAATTCCGGATACATGCCTTCTTTTGTAATGACAAGATTCAATTTATTCTCATTCGCATATCGGAACAATTCATCCGTAAATTCCGATGTTGTCAAACACATGGAACTGGGTACAAAACGAAATTCTCGCATTGCTTCCAGTTTTGCCACTGTTTTATAGTCATCCAACAGATTTGCAAATACAGCGCCCTTTTCTTCTGCCTCCTCCATCTTTATCAGATAACTGTCCGCATCAAACTGTTCTAATTCTGATTCATTGATCCGGTTACAGAAATCCAATGCATCGGACAGGCGGTCTCTCTCCTGTGTCAACCTTTCTTTTTGGAACTCCACCGCATCAGACAAAGTAATGTCATGATTCAAAAGCTTCCGGATCTCCTCAATTGGCATATCAAGCTTTCGCAAGACTTTGATCACTTTCAGTTGCTTGATGTCTTTATCAGAATATTCTCTGTAATCATTTTCCGGATTCCGGTTTGGTGAAATCAGTCTCTGTCTTTCATAATAACGTATATTTTGTTTTGTGATTCCTGTTAATTGTTCTACTTCTTTGATGCTTAGCATAATCATCGCCTCCTCTTACCTCTTTTGTAAGGGATATAGCAGGTATAAGGTCAATCTTTTTTTATATTTTTTGTAAAATATCTAATGTATGGGCTGATGCTCCAAGAAGTTCCGGTCTTTCACAAGTAGATAAATGATATTCTATAAAAAGGCGGTAAGTCTCCTCATCCATTGCATTTAAAATCTGACGCATGTAATTTGCCGGTCCATCTGTAGCGATCAATTGTAATCGTTCTAAATCTGCAGCTTTTCGCACTGCATCAATATCTTCAACTCTTACATAATCATATAAATCTTCAGGTTCTGCAACAACATGAAATGCTGAATCTACTTTTCCGTTCTTCATGCTCTCACAAATGTGATTTTCTTTGAATCCATAAGTGAGTATACTATATTCATTCATGCAATATGCAACAAGAATGATGCCGTCTTTTTTTGTGACGCGTTTTGCTTCTTTGAGCGCCTTCACCTTGTCTTCAAATGTATAGAGATGATACATAGGTCCAAAGACAAGAGTCATGTCAAATGAATCCTTCTCAAAACGCGACAAATTCAAAGCAGTTCCCTGGTAGGCTTTCACATTACTTCCCTTTGACTTTAGAATTCCGAGATTATATTTGACCAATTCCACTGCTGTGACATCGTATCCTTCCTCGGCAAGCTGAACGGAATAACGCCCGGTTCCAGCACCTACATCTAAAATTTTTGCATCTTCTTTTCCTTCCAAATACTTATGAATGTATTTCATGGATGTGACATACTCCACATGCCCATGGCGTCTTGTCAGACGCTTTTCCTCACAAAATTTATTATAATAGTTCTCTAATTCTTTTGACATATCTATATATTATACCTTTTCTTTTTGTTTTTCACAATGCTTTTTCCAATCGACGACTAAGTCAATTTTTTCAATAATTTTTTTTATATCCTGAAGCTCATCTCCGGAATAGACAATTCCATCAATCATGATATTCGGTGCTGTTTTACATTTTTTCAGACAGTTTCGTGTTCGCAGTTCAAAAGTCCCATCTGCAGACATTCCGTTTTTCTGAATATCAAGTTCGGTTTTTAGTCTCTTTAAAAGAAGCATTCCATCTTTTCTTCCACAGCGTTCTCCCGTACAAGCAATAATCTCATGCACAGCATTTGATTCCTTCAGACTTGGATACATGCGAATCAGACATTGCAAGAACTTTTCTGAAGTTCCAGTTGTCTCAAGCACTCTGTGTTTTAAATCCGGAGTCAGACACCCTGAGACTTCCTGAAGCTCGCGTAAAAGCGCTACAATCATCTCTTGACTGTTCTTATCTCGCTGCCTGCCATAATAGGAAAAAATCTCTTCTATTTCATCTTTTTTATTCTGCTCGTCCATCAATATACAACACTCCTAACGTTCCCGGTCCGCAATGACTTGATATCACACCTCCGGCTCTGGTAATTAAAATTTCCTGAAATACATTCAGACTTTTTAAATATTCAAAAATCTCATTTATTATTTCTTCACCGCATCCTGAATGTGTTATGAAAACACGCTCTTTTTTTGCACATTTCAGTTCTTCTTCCATCTCCTGAGCATAGTTTAAAAGAACCTTTCTCATCTTCCCGCGGTACTTTTTGGTTGGCTGCATTTTACCATTTTCTACTACAATCTTTGGATGGAGCTTTAAAGCGCCGCCTGCCATTGCAGCAACTCCGCTGCACCTTCCGCCTCTATAAAGATAAGTCAATGTATCTACTACAAAACTTGCATGGACAAAAGGTTTCAGCTTTTCTATCCTGTCTACGATCTCTTTCGCACTTCTTCCATTCTGCGCCATAATTGCAGCTTCTATCACGAGCAGACCGATACCTGTTGATAAATTTGCCGAATCCACTACAAAGATATGTTCTTGTGCCTCCAAATCGCTTGCAGCCAAACGGAACACATTGCCGGAAGTAGACATCTCGCTTGAAATTGCAAAGCAAACAACCTCCTGATTGTTCTGTGCATATGGCTTTAACATCTCTATTGCTTTGTCTAATGACGGAGCAGATGTCTTTGGTGTAGTCTTATGCTCATCGGACCAGTGGTAAATTTCATCCGGTGTAATATTCTTACCGTCTTCACATTCCTTGTCTCCCAATAAGATATGCAATGGCAGAATTGACACATCATATTTTTCTAGCAATTCTTTGGATAAATCACATGTGCTGTCCGAAATAATTTTAACCATTTTTATTACACTCCTTTTATTTATGATAAGGTGCTCCCTCGATAATTCGATATGATCGGTACACCTGTTCTAACAAAATCACCCGCATAAGCTGATGCGGAAAAGTCATCTTAGAAAAACTCAGTCCATAATCAGATCGTTTAAGCACATCTTCGCCAAGTCCGATCGAACCGCCAATAATGAATATAATATGACTTTTTCCCTGTACTCCCAATGTTTCTATCTTTTTTGCAAACGCAACCGAGTCCAACATAGTTCCTCCGATCTCTAAAGTGATCACATACGCATCTTCTTTCACATAGCGAAGAATTCTCTCCCCTTCTTTCTTGCGAATCTGCTGTTCTACATTCTCACTTGCCTGATCGGGCGTTTTTTCATCTGCCACTTCGATAACCTCTAATTTACAGTATTTACTCAAACGTTTACTATATTCTGCAATTGCATCTTTCAAGTATTTTTCTTTGATTTTCCCGACTGTAATCAATGTAATTTTCAATCTTTGCTCCACCTATCCGATATAAAAATCCATCACTAACATTGTGATGAAACCTGCAAGCAGTGAATAAGTTGCCATCCGCTCATATCCATGACTGTGCGTCTCCGGAATCATCTCATCACTCACAACGTAAATCATCGTTCCGCCTGCAAAAGCTAACGCGAACGGCAGGATTGCCTTTGCCACGGAAACAGTTCCAAATCCAATCATTGTTCCGATAATTTCAATCACACCAGTAAAGCAGGCAATGAAAAATACACGCTTTTTTGCAACCCCAGCCATAATCAGCGGTGACACAATAATCATTCCCTCTGGAATATTTTGCAAAGCAATCCCAAGCGCAACCGTAATCGCGTTGTTTATATTTTCACTTCCAAATCCAACTCCCGCTGCAATTCCTTCCGGAAGATAATGAATTGCAATCGCCATCACAAACAACATAAACTTATTTAAATGATTTTGCCGATCGGCGTGCGCTTCCTGATCCATTCCTGTGATATGATGCAGATGGGGTGTCAACTTATCCGCCAGATTCAGAAAAATTGCACCGACAAGGATCCTGACTGATGTTACCCATACATTTCCTTCCTCAAGAGATGGGATGATCAGTCCCAAAATTGCTGCTGAAAGCATGATTCCTGCTGCAAATCCAAGAATCGCATCGTTAAATTTGTGTGGTACTTTCCGAAAAAAGAAACCGATGATAACACCACCGATAGTCGCACCACCTACACCAAAAGCCGAAATAAGCGCCAATTTCATAAAATAAAACCTCCTGATAAAATCTATTCGTAGGAGGTATTATAACATATTTTTTACAATTTGGGGACGTAGTAAAATTGAATTTTACTACGTCCCCAAATGAAGTTTATTTATCTTTTAAGTACTCATGAATACCTCGTGCCCCTGCTTTTCCTGCTCCCATAGCAAGAATAACTGTCGCAGCACCTGTCACGGCATCACCGCCGGCATAAACGCCTTCTTTTGTTGTTTTCCCAAATTCTTCATCGGCAACAATACATTTCCATCTGTTTACTTCTAATCCTTCTGTAGTAGAAGAAATCAATGGATTCGGCGAAGTTCCAAGTGACATGATGACCGTATCCAATTCCATCTCGAATTCAGAATCTTCAATTACAACTGGACGTCTTCTTCCAGAGGCATCTGGTTCTCCCAGTTCCATCTTCACACATTTCATACCTTTTACATAGCCATTTTCATCCACAAGAATTTCTGTCGGATTTGTTAATAGATCAAACACAATTCCCTCTTCTTTTGCATGGTGAACTTCTTCCACTCTCGCAGGAAGTTCCTCTTCACTTCTTCTATAAACAATATGTACATCTGCACCAAGACGTACTGCTGTTCTTGCAGCATCCATCGCAACGTTACCGCCGCCGATGACAGCTACTTTCGTACCTGCAACGATCGGTGTATCATAAGAATCATCAAATGCTTTCATCAGATTACTTCTTGTCAAATACTCATTTGCAGAAAATACGCCGTTTGCATTTTCCCCTGGAATTCCCATAAATTTCGGAAGTCCAGCTCCAGATCCAATAAATACTGCCTCGAATCCTTCTTCTTCAATCAGCTGATCAATTGTCGTAGATTTACCAATCACAACGTTTGTCTCAAATTTTACGCCGAGTTCTTTTACTTTTTCGATCTCTTTTGCCACAACTTTATGTTTTGGAAGACGAAATTCCGGAATACCATACACAAGAACGCCTCCAAGTTCATGTAATGCTTCAAACACAGTTACCTCGTAACCAAGTTTCGCAAGGTCTCCGGCACAAGTAAGTCCTGCAGGACCAGAGCCAATTACAGCTACTCTATGCCCATTTGTTTTTTCTGCTTTTTCCGGTTTGATGTCATGCTCCAGTGCATAATCTGCGACAAATCGCTCCAATTTACCGATGGAAACAGGCTCTCCTTTGATTCCGCGGATACACTGACCTTCACACTGAGATTCCTGTGGGCATACACGTCCGCAAACTGCCGGAAGTGCAGAGGATTTTCCAATTACTTTATAGGCTTCTTCGATATTTCCTTCTTTTACTTCTTTGATAAATGCTGGAATATTGATAGAGACTGGACAACCCTGAATACATTTTGCATTTTTACAATTAATACATCTTGTAGCCTCGTCCATCGCTTCTTCCTGATTGTATCCAAGACACACTTCCTCAAAATTCGTTGCACGTACCTTCGGATCCTGTTCTCTTACAGGTACTTTTTTTAATACATCAGCCATTAGTTGTCACCTCCACAATTTCCGCATCCGCCGTGATGTGTAGTGCCTTCCTGAAGTTTTAACATTGCACGGCCTTCTTCTGTTTTGTACATCTGTTGTCTTTTCATTGCCTGATCAAAATCAACTAAGTGTCCATCAAATTCTGGTCCATCTACACATGCAAATTTGATCTCATCTCCAACCTGAAGTCTGCATGCCCCGCACATACCAGTTCCATCTACCATGATTGGATTCATACTTACAATAGTTGGAATCTCCAATTTCTTTGTTAAGAGACAGACAAATTTCATCATGATCATCGGACCGATTGCCACACAGACATCATACTTTTTGCCTTCCTCTTTCACTAACTGCTCAATCTTTGTTGTAACCATTCCGGCATGTCCATAAGAACCGTCATCTGTACAAGGATAATAGTTCCCAGCAACTGCTTTCATCTCATCTTCCAGAATCAACATGTCTTTTGTCTTAGAACCAACGATAACATCCGCTTCAATTCCGTGCTCATGGAGCCATTTCACCTGCGGATATACAGGAGCTGCACCAACACCACCGGCAACAAACAACATCTTCTTGCCTTTTAAACTTTCTATATCTTCATGAACGAACTCAGAAGCACATCCAAGAGGTCCTGTGAAATCGCGGAAACTGTCTCCTGCTTTTAATTCTGCCATCTTTTCTGTAGATGCGCCAACTGTTTGGAATACAATAGTAATCGTTCCTGCTTCTCTATTATAATCACAAATTGTGAGAGGGATTCTTTCACCTTTCTCATCCATCTTTACAATTACAAACTGTCCCGGTTCGCAATGCTTTGCTACTCTTTTTGCTTCTACATCCATGAGAAAAATTTTGTCTGCTAACTTTTCTGCTTTTTGTATCTTATACATTTTACGCCTCCCATTTATCTTTATACTTCACTATGATAAAGCAAAACTTTAAAAATTTCAAGCGGTATTCTCAATTTTGCTTCACTCTCTATTATACTAGATAAAAAGCGAGTGCACAATACACCCGCTTTTTGTAAATATATGTATATTACTTCTAGAAGTCTACTTCTGTTCCATAGTAAACGCATGTAAATAGTCTTTCCATAGTAGCCGGATCAATTGCACGTGGATTAGAACCTGTACAGGCATCGCCAACTGCAAGTTCTGCAATAGATGCAATTTTTTCTTTGAACTCGTCTTCTTTGATTCCAAATTCTTTCAAAGTAGCCGGAATTCCAAGAATCACGTTAAAGTCGTCAATTTTCTTACATAAGCTGTTGATAAGTGCTTTCTCAGAAGCTCCCTCCAATCCTACTCTGCGAGCGATTTCTGCATAGCGTTTTGCTGCAACAGGATCTTTCGCATTGTATTTAATTACATATGGCAGATACATGGCATTTGCAAGACCATGTGTAATGTGTCCTGTTGAGAATGCAGCACCTGTTTTGTGTGCCATAGAATGTACAATACCAAGTAACGCATTGGAGAATGCCATACCTGCAAGACATTGTGCATCATGCATATGTGCTCTTGCATCCATGTTGCCTTTGTAAGAAGCTGGCAGGTAATCAAACACCATCTCGATTGCCTGAATTGCAAGTGGGTCTGTATATGCGCAGTTCAGTGTAGAAACATATGCTTCAATTGCGTGCGTAAGTGCATCCATACCTGTGTAAGCCACTTGATGAGCCGGAAGCCCTTCTACTAATTCTGAGTCAACGATTGCAACATCCGGTGTGATATTAAAGTCAGCTAATGGATACTTGATTCCTTTCGCGTAATCTGTGATAACAGAAAATGCAGTTACTTCTGTTGCTGTTCCTGATGTAGAAGGAATTGCTGCGAATTTTGCTTTCTGTCTTAATTCCGGGAAGTTAAATGGGATGCATAAGTCTTCGAATGTCACATCTGGATATTCATAAAATGCCCACATTGCTTTTGCAGCATCGATTGGTGATCCACCGCCCATTGCTACAATCCAATCTGGTTCAAAAGCACGCATTGCTTCTGCACCTTTCATAACAGTCTCCACAGATGGATCTGGCTCGACACCCTCAAACAGCTGTACTTCCATTCCGGCCTCTTTCAGATAATTCACTGCTTTATCTAAGAATCCTTGACGTTTCATGGAACCGCCGCCAACTATAAGAATCGCCTTTTTCCCTTTCAGATTCTTTAATTCTTCTAAACATCCTTTTCCGTGATAAATATCTCTTGGTAAACAAAATCTACTCATTTCAATCTCTCCTTTTGCATATGTATTGTTAACCTTTTAACAGTATTTTAACTCTGTTAATTATTTAACGCAACAGATTTGGAGAAAAAAATTGTATTTATTTTAGTACAAATCATCTATTAAAATTACTTTCGAACAACTTCTATACAATTGTTCATAAGCATGGCAATCGTCATTGGTCCAACCCCACCCGGAACCGGTGTGATTGCACTCACTTTCTCAATCACATCATCAAAATCTACATCCCCGCAAAGTTTATTCTCTGCATTGCGGTGGATACCTACATCAATCACAACAGCTCCCTCTTTTACGTAGTCAGATGTAATAAACTTTGGTTTTCCGATTGCCGCAATAAGAATATCTGCACGTCCTGTAATTTCTTTCAAGTCCCTTGTTCTAGAGTGGGTAATCGTAACCGTCCCATTTTCACGGAGTAACAGCAATGCCATCGGTTTTCCTACAATATTACTTCTTCCGACAACCACACATTCTTTTCCTTCAATTTCAATTTCGGAACGTTTTAAAAGTTCAATAATTCCTGCCGGAGTGCAAGGAAGAAAACCATTTCTTCCAATACACATATTTCCCACACTTTCCGGGTGGAATCCATCCACATCTTTTTCCGGAGCGATTGCCTGAATCACAGCATCCTCACGAATATGAGCAGGCAGTGGCAGCTGAACTAAAATCCCGTTTACTTTTTCATCTTCATTCAATTTCTGAACAAGTGAAAGCAGTTCTTCTTCTGCAACAGTCTCATCCAGCTCATACGATAAAGACTCTATTCCGATAAACGCACATGCCTTTTTTTTATTATTTACATAGACAGATGATGCCGGATCTTTTCCAACTTGCACAACTGCAAGACATGGAACAATTCCTTCTTCTTTTAATTTTGTCACTTCTTCTTTTAATTCTTCTTTAATTTGTGTTGATATCAGTTTTCCGTCAATTAATTTTGCCATTCAATCTCTCCCTAAAATAATCCTGTAATAGTTCCTTCCTCATTCACATCAATGCCATTTGCCGCCGGCACCTTTGGAAGCCCAGGCATCGTCATCACTGCACCTGTAAGTGCCACTACAAAGCCTGCTCCCGCATTGACATATACTTCACGGATATGGATTTTAAAGTGTTCCGGTCTTCCCAGAAGTGTCGCATCGTCAGAGAGGGAATACTGATTTTTTGCCATGCAGATTGGAAGCTCTCCATATCCAAGCTCCGTAATCTTAGCAAGTTGTTTTTCCGCTGCCGGAGTATATTCCACACCGTCTGCGCCATAGATTTCTTTTGAAATCGTCTCGATCTTCTCTTTCAGAGAAAGGCTGTTTTCGTACAATGTATGGAAATGGCTCTCTTTTGTCTCCAATGTATTCAAAACTTTTTCTGCTAATGCGATACCGCCTTCGCCACCTTTTTCCCATACTTCTGAAAGTGCAAATTCGCAGTTTCTTTCTTCGCAGAATTGTCTGATAAACTCATTTTCTGCATCGGTATCTGTCACAAATGAATTTAGTGTCACGACAACCGGAACACCAAATTTTTGAACATTTTCAATATGTTTTTCCAGGTTCACAATACCTTTTTTCAATGCTTCCAGATTCTCTTCATTCAAATCTTTCTTGGCAACTCCGCCGTTGTATTTCAAAGCACGCACAGTTGCGACAATCACAACCGCATCCGGTTTCAGATTTCCCATTCTGCACTTAATGTCCATGAATTTTTCTGCCCCAAGGTCAGCGCCAAACCCTGCTTCTGTAATTGCAATATCGCTTAATTTTAATGCCATTTTTGTTGCGCGGATACTGTTACATCCGTGTGCAATATTTGCAAATGGACCGCCGTGTACTAATGCTGGTGTATGCTCTAATGTCTGAATCAGATTTGGCTTGACTGCATCCTTTAGCAGAGCTGTCATCGCACCTGTCGCCTGTAAGTCATCTGCAGTCACCGGTTCTCCCGCAAAGTTATATGCAACAACAATCTTTCCAAGACGACGTTTCAAATCTTTGATGTCATCAGCCAAACAGAGAATTGCCATAATCTCAGATGCAACCGTGATGACAAAATGATCCTCACGGACCATACCGTCCATCTTATTTCCAAGACCAACTACAATATTGCGAAGTACACGATCATTCATATCCAGACAACGTTTCCATACAACCTGTCTCGGGTCAATCTGAAGCACATTTCCTTGTTGGATATGGTTGTCCAAAAGAGCAGCCAAAAGGTTATTTGCCGAAGTGATTGCATGAAAATCTCCTGTGAAGTGAAGATTCAAATCTTCCATCGGTACAACCTGTGCGTATCCGCCGCCTGCTGCACCACCTTTGATGCCGAAACAAGGTCCCAGCGAAGGCTCACGCAACGCAATCAATGCTTTTTTATTCAACTTTGCCATAGCTTGTCCAAGTCCCACAGAGGTTGTAGTCTTACCCTCCCCTGCCGGAGTCGGGTTGATTGCAGTTACAAGTACAAGTTTCCCATCCGGTCGGTCTTTTACTGCCTCCCACAATTCATCAGAAAGCTTGGCTTTGTATTTTCCATACAGTTCCAAATCATCCTCCTGAATCCCAATACTTGCAGCCACCTCTTTGATTGGTTTCATCACTGCCTCCTGCGCAATCTGAATGTCTGTTTTCATCTTTCTTCCTCCTTTGAATTATACATGTTCTTCAATATATTGCTCAAATTGTTCCATTGACATCAATACTTTTCTTGGCTTCGTGCCTTCTTCTTCCCCTACAACACCTGCCTCTGCCAACTGATCCATAATTCTTGCTGCACGGTTAAAGCCAATTTTAAATACGCGCTGCAGCATTCCAATCGATGCTTTGTCTTTTTCAATAATAAATTTCCCGGCATCTACAAAATAGGCATCCCGGTCATCCACACCGCTGTTTCCGGAAGCCGCGCCTCCCGCAGCTACACTGGTACTATTTACATGGTTCGTAATCTCTTCATTATACTGAACACTTTCACTGTTCTTTACCAAAAAGTCCACAACAGCCTGCACCTCTTTATCCGACACAAACGCTCCCTGTACACGCGCCGGTTTTTGATATCCTGCCGGATAGAAAAGCATATCACCCTTTCCAAGCAGCTTTTCCGCACCGTTCATGTCAATGATCGTTCTGGAATCTACACCTGACGAAACCGAAAATGCGATTCTCGACGGCATATTTGCCTTGATCAGACCAGTGATGACATTGACGGATGGTCTCTGTGTGGCAAGAACAAGATGAATTCCGGCGGCTCTTGCAAGCTGTGCAAGGCGACAGATAGATTCTTCTACTTCTCCCGGTGCGACCATCATAAGATCCGCAAGCTCATCCACGATAATGACGATCTGAGGTAATTTTTCTGGTTTTCCTTCTTCCTCAATCGCTTCGATTGTCTCAACTTTTGCATTGTATCCCTTCAAATCACGCACATTGTACTGTGCAAACAAATCATACCGTTTCATCATCTCAGCGACCGCCCAATTCAGGGCGCCTGCCGCTTTTTTGGGATCTGTCACAACCGGAATCATCAGATGCGGAATTCCATTATAGACACTTAACTCAACGACCTTAGGGTCAATCATAATCAATTTCACATCTTTTGGATCGGCTTTATATAAAATACTCATTATCAGCGTATTGATACAGACAGATTTACCAGAGCCGGTCGCCCCCGCAATCAATACATGCGGCATCTTCATAATATCTGCCACGACAACTTTTCCTGCAATATCACGTCCTGCAGCAAACGCAATCTTCGATTCATGCTTTTGAAATTCGTCTGTCTCTAAAAGATCGCGGAGCATAACGGCCGTATTTTCTTTATTCGGGACTTCGATTCCAACAGCTGCTTTCCCTGGAATCGGTGCCTCGATACGAATATCCGCAGCTGCAAGGTTCAATTTGATATCATCTGCAAGACCGACAATCTTGCTGACTTTTACTCCCTGCTCCGGCTGAAGTTCATAGCGGGTTACCGATGGACCACAACTTACATTGGTCACGGTTACGTTGACATTAAAATTTTGAAGCGTCTGCTGCAGTTTCATTGCAGTCTGACGTAAATGGGTATCCGAATCTCCTCCGCTTTTCTTTCCATGTTTCAGCAGAGATAGTGGCGGAAATACATATTCTTTTGGCTGCTTTTCCTCACTCTTTTTAATCTCTTGTTCCACATTTGCTGTCGCCGTCTCAACTTGCTTTTTACTTTCTTTTGTCTTTCGCTTCTCAGGTACAGGTTCTGGAATCGGAACTTCTTCTTCCATAATCGGCTGTGCCCGATTGATCGTAATATCGTCCGGAATAGTATTTTTTGAAACTTCAGCTTCTCTGCCGTCATATGACGGTATTTCTTCTGCAAATAAATCTGGTACTTCTTCCGGCGGTGTAATCTCTCTCATCTCTGGTGACTTTTTCACAAGTGTCGTGTCAAACGATACCCCTGAGACCGTATTATCTTTTCGCTTTCGTTCTTTCTCAGCTGCTTTTTGTTCCCTCTCCTGTGCTCTTTTTTCACGTCTCAATTCTGCCTGCTCTTTTCGTTTCTTTGCATCCTGCTTCGCAGAAGAGTAGGCTTTTTCACTGCCTTTTTTCACGCTGCGTATAAATGACTTCTCTGTAATGATGACAAGACAAATAATGCAGAGAATCACTGCAACGACGTATGTACCGATGACACCGATTGCCGGACAGAGCACAGAAACGACAATTCCCCCAAAAAGCCCTCCACCATCTTTATGCATACTGGAAATTTTATAATAGGAGAACAATCTTGTTCCTGCTGTATATTCATTCATGATCAACTGAAACAATGTGCAGACCATCCATGTAAATCCCACTCCTGCCACAGTCTTTATGTACGCAATAGAATTCCCTTTATTTGAGATTACAAAAGCAATTCCTGTAAACAACAGAATCGGTATGATATATGCGATTGTCCCAAAAAGTCCAAATAATACGGAAGAAACGGCATCGCCTACAAATCCCCCAATTCCAAAATTGCTTATTAATAGTAAAATGCTGGCAGCCAAAGCTGATAAAATGATAATCTCATCTTTCAAAAAACTTTGGCTGTCCTGCTTCTTTTTCGTTTGTTTTTTGTTTCTTTTTCTGCTAGTATTCTTCCTTGCTGCCATGAAACTCCCCCTTGTATCTTAAACATACTATAATATAGTATATCATCAATAAAATCTCATGTCATCATCTATTTTTATTCATCTTTTCTTCTATCATCTCATGTAATTTCGTCAAAGCATCACTCATTCCACCAACGGCATCAATCAGTCCCTCTTTTACGGCCTCTTCTCCTTCTAAAAGTGTGCCGACATCTTTAACAAGTTGTGTAGAATCAAGCATTAGCTCCTCAATACGTTCCTGAGTCATATGAGAGTGTCCTGCCAGAAAGCGTATAATACGATCCTGAGTTCGTTCCATATTCCGATAGCTTTGAATCACTCCGATAAACATCCCATTTGAACGAACCGGATGAATGATCATCGTCCCACTAGGAACAATAAAAGAATAATCGGCTGAAACCGCAAGCGGTCCTCCGATGGAATGACTTCCTCCAAGAACCAAAGACACAGTCGGCTTGCTGAGTGATGCAATCATCTCTGCAATCGCAAGTCCCGCCTCCACATCACCTCCAAGTGTATTTAATAGAATGAGGAGTCCTTCGATTTCTTCATTGTCCTCCACTTCGGCAAGTTTTGGAAGCAGATGTTCGTATTTCGTCGCTTTTGTGTTGCCGGACACCGCCTCATGCCCCTCAATCTCTCCGATAATTGTCAGTAACTGAATATTATGCTTTCTGTTATTGTGTGTCAGTTCAATACTTCCAGTTTCGTTAATCTCTTCTCTTTTTTCTTCCTCCATACGCCTGCTCCTTTTCATTGTTTTCTTTTAGTATGCAGCAGTTTGAAAGAAATATACAAAAATCACCTTACAAAATAAGACGGGAGCATCTCCTGCTTCCCGCCTTGTATCTTTCCATCTAAATTGTAGCCAACGCCTGTTCTAAATCCGCAATGATATCATCTGCGTTCTCGATTCCGACACTGAAACGAATCAAATCCGGCTGTACTCCGGCCTCCAATAACTCCTGCTCATTCATCTGGCGGTGTGTATGACTTGCCGGGTGCAGCACAGAAGTGCGCGCATCTGCAACGTGTGTTACGATTGCGGCAAGTTTCAATTGATCCATCATTTTTACAGACGCATCACGTCCCCCCTTCAAGCCAAAGGAGATAACACCACAAGTGCCGTTTGGCATATATTTTTGAGCCAGCGCATGATATTTGTTATCCGGAAGCCCTGCGTAATTCACCCACGCAACTTTTTCGTGATTCACAAGATATTCTGCAACCTTTTGTGCATTTTCACAATGTCTCTGTACACGCAAATGCAGTGTCTCCAGACCAAGGTTCAATAAGAACGCATTCTGCGGAGACTGAACAGATCCCAAATCTCTCATCAGCTGCACTGTCGCTTTTGTGATGTAAGCGCCTTTACCAAATTTTTCAGTATATACAATACCGTGATAAGTCTCATCTGGAGTTGTCAAGCCTTTGAATTTATCACCATATGCTTCCCAGTCAAAATTTCCGCTATCTACAATACAGCCGCCGACACATGCCGCATGTCCGTCCATGTATTTCGTCGTAGAATGTGTCACAATATCAGCTCCCCACTCAAACGGACGACAGTTGATTGGTGTCGCAAATGTATTGTCTACGATTAGAGGCACTCCATGTTCATGAGCAACTTTTGCAAATTTCTCAATATCCAGAATCACCAATGCCGGATTGGCGATTGTCTCTCCGAATACTGCTTTTGTATTCTCCTGAAACGCAGCATGTAACTCTTCTTCGCTTGCATCTGCATCCACAAACGTAGCTTCAATTCTCATTTTTCTCAATGCGTGAGCATATAAGTTATATGTACCGCCGTAAATTGCTGCAGCGCACACAATATGGTCTCCTGCTTCTGCAATATTCATAATAGCATAGAAATTTGCTGCCTGACCAGAAGATGTCAGCATAGCTGCCACACCGCCCTCAAGATCACAAATCTTTGAAGCGACTGTGTCGTTTGTCGGATTTTGGAGTCTTGTATAAAAATATCCATTATCTTCAAGATCAAACAGTCTTCCCATCTGCTCACTTGTCTCATATTTGAATGTCGTGCTCTGATAAATCGGAAGTACTCTTGGTTCTCCTTTTTTCGGCTGCCATCCTGACTGGATACATTTTGTTTCAATTTTGTAGTTACTGCTCATAAACATTCCTCCTCATATCACTTACTATCTATTCTTCCCAGTTATGGTAAACCTCTTGTACATCGTCATCTTCTTCTAACAGATCAAGCGTTTTCTGAATATTTTTCAGGTCTGTCTCGTCTGTTAACTGTACCCATGTCTGCGGAATCATAGTTACTTCTGCGCTTGCCATAGGAATGCCGGCTTCCTCCAAAGTCAGACGCACCTCACTGAAAGAATCTGGATCTGTCAGAATCTCAAAGCTGTCCTCTTCCTCTACAAAATCTTCTGCTCCTGCATCCAGTGCTGTCATCATCAAATCATCTGCATCCATCTCGCATTCTTCTTTTGCAACGATAATCTGTCCTTTTTTGTCAAACATGAATGACACACATCCAGGTGTTCCGACATTACCACTTCCTTTTGTGAATGCATTTCTCACATTGGAAGCAGTACGGTTCTTATTGTCCGTCAATGCATCTACAATAATTGCAGTACCGTTTGGTCCATATCCCTCATATGTAACATGTTCATAGTTGGAAGCATCCGCATCTCCTGCTGCTTTTTTAATACTTCTCTCGATGTTGTCATTCGGCATATTGTTTGCCTTTGCTTTTGCAATTACATCACGCAGTCTGCTATTATTGGCCGGATCCGGACCGCCTCCCTCTTTTACTGCAACGGCAAGTTCTCTACCGATCTTCGTGAAAATCTTTCCTCTGACCGCATCATTTTTTTCCTTTTTATGTTTAATATTCGCAAATTTTGAATGTCCTGACATTTTTATTCCTCTCCTTGTTTTCTTTTAAAAATCACTTGTTTATTCTAGCACTCTTTTTTTTATTTGTACAGTTTTTATAATATTATTTTCCATGGACAGCACTTGAAAATCATACCCTTCATAGGATACAACACAATTTTCTTCCTCTGTTGGAATTCTTTCTAAATGAAAGATAAGGAATCCATTAAGTGTCTCATAGTCCTCTTCCTCAAACTGAATTCCAAGCAGCTCTTCCAAATCTTCAACTTCTGTCATTCCATCTGCAAGATAGCTTCCATCTGACTCCTGTCTGATCAGCTCTTCTTCCTCGTCGTATTCATCCTGAATGTTTCCGACAATTTCTTCTATGATATCTTCCATTGTCACAAGTCCTGCAGTCTGACCATACTCATCAATGACAATCGCCATATGATATTTCCCTTCCTGCATCTTTTTCATCAGTTTATCAATGCTTCTCGTCTCCGGTATAAAGCTTACCGGTCTTATGTATTCCTTCAGCTGTTTGATCGGAATATGGCGAAGCTGCTCGTTAAAATAGCATTTCATTGCATCCCGCAGATGAATCGTTCCGATGATAGAATCAATATCTTCTTCATAGACCGGAAATCTGGATTTATTCTGCTCTAATATAAACGTCAACGCATTTTCAAGCGTCTCTTCACCATCCAGCGCAACCATATGTTTCCGGTGCGTCATAATACTTTTCGCATCCTTTTCCCCATATGCGAAAATATTTCGTATCATCTGAGCTTCACTGCTCAGGAACACACCCTGCCGATACCCCTCATCGACCATATCCATCACAGCCTCCGCCGCATCTTCTCCCTCTTCCATCTCTCCTGAAAATATTTTTCTCATTCGCGATAATAGATTACCCTCATCTTCCATTTCTTTTTTCTCCTTTTATTATGTATGAAGCTCCAAGCTGATTCTCAACGCTTCATCAACTTTTGTCATCAGTTTTTTGTCCACGTGACAAACCATGTCTTTTAGCCTTTGCTTGTCAATCGTGCGAATCTGTTCCAACAGCACCACTGAATTTTTTACAATCTGATATTTTCCTGCATCAATTTCAACATGTGTCGGCAACTTTGCCTTGTTCATTCTTGATGTAATCGCAGCACAGATCACAGTCGGGCTGTGTCTGTTCCCAATGTCATTTTGTATAATCAAAACAGGTCGTATTCCACCTTGTTCTGAACCGACTACCGGACTTAAGTCCGCATAAAATATATCACCACGTCTAATTTGCACTCTATTCACACTCCGATTTTTTAAGATAAAATTAGTATTTCCATCTTTTTCGGATGTATTCCAGTTAGAACCTGAATTCTCGTTTATGCAAAATAGTCCACCTGCTCTGCTATTTTCCCATCCCGCACATATACACGCGGAATACGTTTTCCAAGGTCGCACACAAATTCATAATTAAATCGCCCGGAAAGTTCACTCAGCACCTCCACCGGCAAAATCTCATTTCCGTCTTTTCCAATCATTGTGACTTTATCTCCAAAGCTTACGCCTTCAATCTGTGTCACATCCACCATAAACTGATCCATGCAGACCCGCCCGAGAATAGGTGCTTTCTTTCCACGGATCAACACGTATCCTTTATTTGATAAGCTTCTTGGATATCCATCTGCATATCCGACCGGAATCGTTGCAATCTTCATTTTCTCTTTGGCCACGAACGTGCCTCCGTAGCTCACAGAAGTCCCACTCTCTATCTCCTTTACAAATGCCACATGACTCTTTAATGCTAATGCCGGTTTTAATTTTACGTTTGTCTTATCTACCTCTTCCGATGGATAGAGTCCATATGTAGAAATTCCTGCTCTTACAATATCGAAATTCGCCTCCGGTACATCAATGATGCCTGCACTGTTGGAGCAGTGCTCATATGTAAACCGGACATTTTTTTCTTTCAGGCGCTCCGTCATCCATACAAATTCCTGTATCTGTTTTTTCGTAAAGCTTTTATCTTTCTCATCTGCTTTGGTAAAATGTGTAAAAATCCCTTCCATATTGACATTTGGCATCTTGCTGATCCGCTTGATTGTCTCCACGGATTGTTCATTGATTCCAAATCCCAGCCGCGACATTCCGGTATCCAGTTTGATGTGCATATAAGCTGTTTTCCCCTCTCTTGCCGCCATTCGAGAGATTGACTCTGCCATCTCTTCTGTGTAAATATTCATTCGAATCTCATGCTTTAACATCTCCATGTACTGATCTGGGAACACACATCCAAGCACCAGAATCGGTTTTTGAATCCCTTCTGTGCGAAGCACAACTGCCTCGTCTAAAGTCGCTACCGCAAAGCCCCATATGTAGTTCCAACGTTCCATCATCTCCGCAATCTGAACGGCTCCATGCCCATATCCATCCGCTTTTATGACCGCCATTACTTTCGTCTCAGGTCTGATGTTTTGTTTCATCTGTTCCATATTATATGCAATTGCATCCAAATCAATCTTTGCATATACTCTGCTATAAGTCTTCATCTGTTCTGTCGCCTCTCTTATATATTCTTTAATACACTGCTGATTTCCGCAACCAAATCACTTGCCAGTACACTGTATGCTCCCTTTTTGTCCCGGGCCATATCACCTGCAAGACCATGGAGGAACACCCCAAGACATGCAGATGTATACGGTTCACACTGTTGTGCCAGAATCCCCACAATAACTCCCGCAAGCACATCTCCGGAACCTGCCTTTGCCATCGCCGCATTCCCGGACAAATTCAAATATGTATTTCGATGTTCCTTTGCAACAAGCGTTCTTGCATCTTTTAGCACGCAGACAACCTTATATCGTTCCACAAACGCATGCAGCCTTTCCACTCGCTGTTCTATCAGTTCTTTTACACTGCACTGCAGCATTCTGGACATCTCTTTCATATGTGGTGTCAAAACAATCAGAGCATTCGTTACTTCAATCCATTCCATATGTTTTGACAGGATATTGATACCGTCTGCATCCACCACACAAGGAACCAGCGCACGTTTCAACGTATATTGCATCACTCGTTCTGCTGTGTCACTTTTCCCAAGTCCGCATCCAATTCCAATCAAATCTGCCCATTGAATCAATTTTTCTAATTGCTCGGAATCGAACGTGTCATATGTTGTAATAATCGCCTCCGGTAAAAGCTGTTGTAATATCACACGGTTTTCTTCGTGTGTATAAATCTGCACAAGTCCTGCCCCCACTGCATAAGCGGCTTTTGCACTTAAATAAGCAGCTCCTGACATCCCTTTGCTGCCTGCAATCATCAACACTTTTCCATAGCTTCCCTTATGTGAATTTTTCTTCCTTTTTGGAAATCCCAGAAATAGGTCTTGTTTTTCATAGCCAAATGTAACTGTTCCTTCTGAGAATGTTTCCGAGGAAATGCCGATGTCACCTGTGAGAATCTTTCCGGCACACACATTTCCCTCCTGTAAAAACAGACCTCTCTTTGGAAAGGCAATTGCGACTGTCAGATCTGCACAAAAAGCAATCCCCATCTGTGCTCCGGTTGTATCATGAATTCCGGATGGCAGATCAACTGCCACCTTCTCGCCAGTCATCTGATTGACAGAACAAAGAATCTCCCTGTAATGACCTGTAATTTCACGTTTCAATCCGGTTCCAAAGAGTGCATCTATAATTACACTATATTCCTCTGTATCCAGATTGGTTATCACCGGAATTTCATAATGTGCTGCAATTTTTACCTGCTGTGCATTTTCCTTGCTTCGTTTTTGAGAATTCCCGGCAAAAAAAATGGTCACATCATGTCCCTTTAAGTGTAACAGGCGGGCAATTGCATATCCATCTCCGCCATTGTTACCGTTTCCACAGACTACAAGCACCTTGCGAAAATCCAGTTGTTCTTCTTCCATGCATCTTACCACTTCCAGTGCCGCACGTTCCATCAAAACCATAGACGGAACTCCGATTTCTTCAATCGTATACAGATCTGCTCTTCGCATCTGTTCGCCGGTTGGCAAATATATCATTCTTGTTCACCTTCTATTCTTGAAAAAAACGTGTAAAGGAAACCTGCCTGCTGCATGCCTCCACTACACGTTCCTTTTATCTTATCTCCCTTAAAGGGAATAAATTATTGTTCCGTCTTATGCTCCACATGATAACGATTGACATTATAAGAAAGTCTCATCAGACTTTCTGAAAGATGTACGTTCTCAACAATCACATCCTCCGGAAGTTCTAAATCTGTATGCGCAAAGTTCCAAATTGCTTTGATACCGCTTTCCACAAGCATATCTGCAACTTCAATTGCTTTTGTCTTTGGAATAGTGAGCACCGCAATCTCAATATTATTCTCTTTGATAAAATTGCTTAACTCATCCATCATACGAATCTCAATACCTCGAATTGTAACGCCCTCAAGTCTTGGATTCACATCAAAAATCCCTTTTAAGACAAATCCGCTTCGCTCAAAAGCAGCATAATTGGCAAGTGCCTGTCCTAAATTACCTGCTCCGAGTATAATCATATTATGATTGACATCCAAACCTAAAATCTTTCCGATCTCTGTATATAAATACTTTACATTATATCCATAACCTTGTTGTCCAAAGCCACCAAAATTATTCAAATCCTGTCTGATCTGGGAAGCTGTTACATTCATCCTTTTACTTAATTCATTAGAAGAAATACGCTCCACACTATTCTCCAACAACTCACCTAAGTAGCGATAATAGCGGGGTAATCTTCTGATAACTGCTTGGGAGATTTGTCTTTCTTCCATTTTTCTTCACCTTCCTCTACTTTTCCTGTCCATTCTAAGAATCATTATATAGAATCACTGCATCAAAGTCAAACTTTTAGTTGTATTTTCTTACATTTTAGTTATAATAAAATTATTGTACCAAAAAGGGAGGGTTTTTATATATGATTCTCGCATGTCATAATATTTCAAAAGCATTTGGAGAACAAGTGATTGTCAAATCTGGTTCTTTTCATATAGAAGATCGTGAAAAAACGGCACTGATCGGACCAAATGGTGCCGGAAAGTCTACTATTTTAAAAATGATCATGAAAGAACTCGATACAGACAGCGGCGATATTATCCTGACAAAAGGAAAGACGATCGGTTATCTGTCACAGCATCAGGATCTTTCAAGCGGCAATACTATTTTGGAGGAACTAAAGACTGCCAAAGCAGATATCATTGAGATGGAAAAGCAGATCCGTACCATCGAGATGGAGTTAAAACATCTTCATGGAGAAGATTTGGAGAATCGTCTTCAGACATATCATCGTCTGACAGAACGTTTTGAGCACGCCGACGGATACGCCTATCAGAGTGAATTGGTCGGTGTCTTAAAAGGACTTGGCTTTCGTGAAGATGAATTTTCAAAAGAGGTGGACACGCTCTCCGGAGGACAAAAGACCCGTGTGTCTCTCGGAAAGCTTCTTCTTACCAAACCAGATATTTTATTGCTCGATGAACCGACAAACCATTTGGATATGAACTCCATCTCATGGCTCGAGACCTATTTGCTCAACTATGACGGTGCTGTCTTAATCGTATCCCATGACCGTTATTTTCTGAACCGTGTTGTCACAAAAGTGGTAGAGATTGAATACGGCAGCATTATGACTTACATGGGGAACTATTCAGACTATGCACAAAAGAAAAAGATGATTCGTGAAGCAAAATTAAAAGAATACTTAAATCAACAGCAGGAAATCAAGCATCAGGAAGCAGTAATCGAAAAACTTCGCTCTTTCAATCGAGAAAAATCAATCCGTCGTGCAGAAAGTCGTGAAAAGATGCTTGAAAAAATGGACGTCATTGAAAAGCCGATGGGGGATCCGCAAGAACTCCACTTTTCATTAGAGCCATCTTGCGTCAGCGGAAACGATGTGTTAGAAGTTGAACATTTAAGCAAGGCATTCGGAAACCACAAACTATTTCAGGATATCAGCTTTGAGATCAAGCGTGGGGAACACGTTGCCATCATCGGAGACAACGGAACCGGAAAGACAACACTTTTGAAAATACTGAATCAGGTAGTCGCCGCTGATGGCGGTTCTTTCAAGCTCGGCTCCAAAGTACAGATTGGCTATTATGATCAGGAACACCACGTGTTACATATGGAAAAAAATATTTTTGATGAAATCTCGGATGATTATCCAAGTCTTAACAACACACAGATTCGAAATACACTCGCCGCATTTTTATTTACGGGCGATGATGTCTATAAACTGATCGGTGATTTAAGCGGTGGCGAGCGCGGTCGCGTTTCTCTTGCAAAACTTATGCTGTCTGAGGCAAACTTCCTCATCCTCGATGAGCCGACGAACCATTTGGATATTGCTTCCAAAGAAATTTTGGAAAAAGCGCTGAATGATTACACCGGGACTGTACTTTACGTGTCCCACGACCGTTACTTTATTAATCAGACGGCGACACGTATTTTAGATCTTGTCAATGGCACATTTGTTAATTATATCGGAAACTACGATTACTACTTGGAAAAGAAAGAAGAATTGACAGCAGCGTATGCCGGCATTTCTGAAATTTCCACTCCTTCCGTCTCTTCCACATCTGTGGAATCCGACACAAAGATGGACTGGAAAGCCCAAAAAGAAGCACAGGCAAAAGAACGGAAACGTCAAAACGATTTAAAAAAGACTGAAGATGCAATTGCGAAACTGGAAGAAAGGGATTCTGAAATTGATGAGTTGATGACTCAGGAAGAAGTCTTCACCAACTCTGTGAGATGCCGTGAATTATCTGAGGAAAAAGCAAAAATCGCTGAGGAATTGGAAACACTTTACATGCGTTGGGAAGAACTTGCGGAATAAAAAGTATGCGAAAAAAGAAAATGCCCGAATTTCCTGTGTCTCAGGTCATTCGGACATTTTACATTCATTACAATAATTCTGCAATTGCTTTGATAAATTGTTCGCTGTTTAATACCGTTGGATTCTCAATACTTGTAATCAAAGCAAGGTCTTTTGTCATCTTACCGCTCTCGATTGTATCGATAGTTGCTTTTTCCAGTCTGTCTGCAAAATCCATCAATTCTTGATTGCCATCTAATTCACCACGTTTACGAAGTGCGCCGGTCCATGCAAAAATGGTTGCAACAGAGTTCGTAGAAGTCTCTTCACCCTTTAAGTGTTTGTAATAATGACGCTGTACTGTTCCGTGAGCAGCTTCGTACTCATAATATCCCTGTGGAGATACCAGCACGGAAGTCATCATCGCAAGAGAACCGAATGCGGAAGAGACCATATCACTCATTACATCCCCATCATAGTTCTTACAAGCCCAGATAAATCCACCTTCCGCTTTCATGACACGCGCTACTGCGTCGTCAATCAGTGTATAGAAATACTCAATTCCGGCAGCTTTGAATTTCTCATCATATTCTTTATCATAAATCTCTTGGAAAATATCTTTAAATGTATGGTCGTATTTTTTAGAGATTGTATCTTTTGTTGCAAACCACAAATCCTGTTTGATATCAAGCGCATAGTTAAAACAGCTTCTCGCAAAACTTTCAATAGAAGCATCCAAATTGTGCATCCCCTGTGCGATTCCGGCTCCTGTGTAATTATGTACCAGCTCTCTTGTCTCTGTTCCGTCTTCTGCCGTATATACCAGCTCCACTTTTCCCGGTCTCGGAATGATCATCTCTGTATTTTTATAGACATCTCCATATGCATGTCTTGCAATTGTAATTGGCTTTTTCCAGTTTTTCACACATGGCTCAATTCCCTTTACAATAATCGGTGTACGGAAAACTGTTCCGTCTAACATCGCACGGATTGTTCCATTTGGGCTTTTCCACATCTCTTTTAAGTCATATTCTGTCATTCGTGCAGCATTCGGAGTGATGGTCGCACATTTTACAGCAACGCCGTATTTCTTCGTTGCATTTGCAGAATCAATGGTAACCTGGTCATTTGTTTCGTTGCGGTACTCCAATCCCAAATCATAATATTCTGTTTTCAAATCAATAAATGGCAATAACAGATTCTCTTTGATCATCTTCCAAAGGATTCTTGTCATCTCATCTCCGTCCATCTCTACAAGTGGTGTTGTCATCTTAATTTTATCCATCTTCCATTTCCTCCTGCTCTACGCTTCGATATTCAAATTTTGCATTACTTTCAAAATGTGTTCATTGGCAAGTTGTTCTGCTTTATCCGCATCTTTCTGTTTGATTGCTTCCAAAATCTCTTTATGTTCTTTAATTGATTTTTCTGCCCGATGTTCTCTTGTAACAGATGCCTGCCTTGCCATCTGGACATATTTATGAAAATCGGATAATACATGTTCTAGTATACGACTATTTGATGCTTCGTACAATACTTCATGGAATTTTCCATCAAGTTCTACAACCTGACCCGATTTTTCTTTTTGATTTTTGTTTGCATGAAATTCTGAGAGTAAAACAATCTCTTCTAGTTTTTCTATCTGCTCTTCTGTAATATGCTCGGTCGCCCATCTGGCGCAAAGTCCTTCCAGGAGGGAGCGCACCAAATAGATATCCTTCACATCTTTCCCTGTAATGCCGGTCACATATGCGCCTTTGTTCGGTACGATTTTTACAAGTCCCTCCAGTTCAAGCTGTCTTAACGCCTCTCTCACCGGAGTTCTGCTCACCCCAAGCTTTTTCCCGATTGTGCTTTCCCGCAATTCTTCATTTTCTTTGTATTCGCCCTTCAAAATACCATCTCTGATTTTTTGAAAGACTCTTCCACGGAGCGAATACTCCTGATATTCTTCCATCTTCTGCCTCCACTATAAAATTATCTGCAACTCATGACAGGCATCTGTGATCACACGTACCAATTCGTCATCTGTCAAAACGGTCATACGTCCGGATTCATACTCTGCATCTACCCATTCTTTTATCTTCGCTACCAATGGTGAATTTTTGTCAATAGCACGGTCACCTTTCAACTTGTAATATGCATTGATCCAATGTGCAATTCCAGCAAGTCCCGATGTGTTGGATACCGCAACAAGAACCGGACGGTTCAGGAATTTATCCGTATCAAAAATATTGTAAATCTCCTCGTTTTTCAGAAGTCCATCGGCGTGAATACCGGCTCTTGTCACATTAAAGTTCTTTCCTACAAACGGAGTTCTTGACGGCACACGATATCCGATCTCTTTTTCGTAATACTCCGCCATCTCTGTGATGACTGTCGTATCCATTCCGTCTAAAGTTCCACGAAGCTGCGCATATTCAAACACCATTGCTTCAAGCGGTGTATTTCCTGTACGCTCACCGATTCCAAACAAGGAACAGTTTACGCCGCTTGCACCATACAGCCAAGCTGTCGTGGAGTTGCTGACGGCCTTATAAAAGTCATTATGTCCGTGAAATTCAATCAATTCACTTGGCACACCTGCGTGAACCATCAGACCGTATATGATCCCCGGAATTGATCGCGGAATCACAGCCCCCGGATAATTGACACCGTATCCCATCGTATCACAAACACGCACCTTCACGGGAATTTGATATTCCTCACGCAATTTCATCAACTCCAGACAAAACGGAATGACAAAGCCATAAATATCCGAACGTGTGATATCCTCCAGATGACATCTCGGACTGACACCAATTTCCAAACATTCTCTTACAATCGAAAGGTAATGCTCCATGGCCTGTCTTCTTGTCATATTCAGTTTGTAAAAAATATGGTAATCAGAACAGCTGACCAAAATCCCAGTCTCTTTCATTCCGATATCTTTTACAAGCTGAAAATCTTTCTTGCTCGCACGAATCCAGCTTGTCACCTCCGGAAATTCGTATCCTCTCTCCATACATTTGTAAACTGCGTCCCGGTCTTTTTTACTATATAGGAAAAATTCGCACTGGCGAATCTTTCCTTTTGGACCACCAAGTCTGTGAAAATAATCATACAATGTAACAATCTGCTCTGTGGAATACGGCACTCTCGATTGCTGCCCATCACGGAATGTCGTATCGGTAATCCAGATTTCATCCGGCATGTGATGAGGCACGATTCGGTCATTGAACGCAATCTTTGGAATCTCATCATACGGAAATAGATTACGAAAAATGTTGGGAGTCTCCACATCCACCAGCTGATACATATGTTCCTCAAGCTCTAACAGATTATTATGTTGGTTCATAAATACTTTTCTATTTTCCATGGTCATCCTCTTTTCTTTATTGCACTTTTGTATAATTGTATACAATTATACATTTTATGTCAATACTTTACTATAATAAAATAACAGAGTAGTATCTTACTCTGCTATTTTCGATTCCGATATTCGCTTTGGAACTCCCTAAATTCAGTATCTATTCTTTTTTAATCCTCTTTGGATGTACATTCAAATTCATATAAATAGACATCTTCCAACGTTGGACTGACTTCTGTCCAGCGATATGCTGTTGGACACTCTTCCGAGATGACACGCACGACAATTTCCCCCTCTGTTCGGAATAAGTTACTGATTTCAAATTCTTTTTTTACCTGATTCAGTTCCTCCTGCGCGATTCTGATTTCAAATACCTTTCCCGCAATCTTTTTCTGCAATGCTTCCGGGCAGTCCTCATCTACCACTCTTCCATTTTTCATCAAAAGAATCTCTTTCGAGATAAACTCAATATCGGACACTACATGAGTTGCAATCAGAACAATTTTATCACCGCTCAAATCCGAAATCAGGTTCCTGATGCGGATACGCTCTTTCGGATCCAGACCGGCAGTCGGCTCATCTAAAATCAGAATCTTCGGATCGTCTAAAAGAGCCTGCAAAAGAAGCACGCGCTGTTTCATTCCGCCAGAAAGTTCCTTGATTTTCTTTCTCCTCACTTCGTTTAGATTTAAAAGCGGAAGAAGCTCCTCCATACGCTTCTTGATCTCTTTTTTATTCATACCGCGAAGCGTTCCCATATAGCTGATAAAATGATTCACAGTAAAAGAATCATATAATTGCTGCTGCTGCGGCATATATCCCATGATCTTCCGGTACTGTTCTTTCATTTTCGTAATCTCTTTTTCATTACACAGGATTCTTCCGGAGTCACGCAGCAGGTTATCTGTGAGTATATTCATCAATGTACTTTTTCCGGCGCCATTTGGTCCTAGTATCCCATAGATCCCATTTTCAAACACAGCATGAAACTCCTGCAATGCAGCTTTTGAACCATAACTTTTATTTAAGCCTCTTATCACTAATTTCATCCGTCTCACTTCCTCCTGTCATAGATTTCATAAAGAATATAGCAGCCTGCAGCCGGAACACAAATCCAAAAAACCAGCACTTGCAGAATAAGCATATCCCATCTGCCCTGTAACAGTTGATGTGCATCCAGCAGCGCATTCATACTCAGAAAATGTATTTTATAAAGTCCGCTCCATTCCATAATCAACGGTCCAATAAAAATTGCAATTCCTAAAATATTAGTCAAAATCATATCTCTTAATAATGCAGACAATGCCACAGCCACCAGCACGATTACAAACAAAGAAATCATTTGAAAAAGGATAAGTAAAAAAACATATTCCCAAATCGTACAATTCAAGACCGACTGCCCTGCAAATGTCATAGAACGCACCTTTGCCCCCCAGCTGTCCAGCGGGTATGCTTTTACAATTTTGAAAATCACCGGAACCTTTATCAGCGCTGCCATCACAAACGTAATCCCAAATGCTACACCTATCTTGGAAGTCAAAAGCTGTATCCGCCCTTGTTTTGTGCTCCGAAGCAGATTCATCACCTTTAAATCATACTCCATGCCAAGTACCGCCGATGCGCTGTAGACAGCCACAAGTACACACAACATCAAACCGATTAGACGATTTTTGGCAAACGTGTCGCCAAAAAGTCTTTCATATCCTGTTTCATATACAAGCTCCTGCTCATTGACACCGAGCGCAGAATTGTTGCTCATAACGTACCCCGCCTGACTATAAGCCCGCAGAAATCCTCCATATGGATATTGGATATTGCTTTTCTTCTGCAAAATCTCATGTTCTGAAAGACCGGACTTTTCTGGCGTGAGCGCCATGATTTCTTCATATTTTTTCTTTTCTTCCGAAAAATATTTCAGCTTTTCCTCCGTGATATGCCCCTGCTGCTTCGTCACATACATCCGATAATATTCTTCTTCTATATCCTTATAAGACGTCATGTCGTTTCCAACTAAAACTGCTCCATACATTACACCGACGCAAAGCCACAATGTTTTATTTGTCAAAAGACTTTTAAATAATTCATGCAGGCATAACCTGTCCGTCACAACTGTAAATACTTTGCTGCGCGCCCCCTTTCTCTGCCAGCGCCCTTTCACCTTATCACAACGACAGAATTTCCAAACGTTGACAGCCAAAAGCAACAACAAACATACTGGAAGAACCACAAAAAATATCTGCATCGCATTGACCGGATATGCAAAGACATCCAAGTTGTGATATTTTGACAGCAACGGATATACCTTGATATATTCTGCAAGATTTACATATTTCAACACATCCATATAAGAAACCGAAGGCAGCAGCAAATAAAGCAGATATTCCGCAATCCCAATAAATCCAATTACAAGAACCGCCCCCGCAGAGCTGCTCATCTTTTGCGCCAGCCAAATCATAACCAGCGCAATCACATAACAGACAAGCATTTTTAGAAGCAGATAAAAAATCAAATATTCGCCTACGGAAAGCATGCATGGACTTTCGTACATTGCAGTTACCGATTGAATCGGTCTTTCCAAATTACCAAATCCGCATTTATAGGCAGAAAACAGATAATTCCCACCGTACAAAAGCAGGACAAGAAAGCATGTAACTCCGGCGGCAGTCAGTAATTTTGCCCGAATTACATACTTTCTTCCTTTATAGGTAGATTTTAATAGCCGGTACAGATGATTCTTTTTCTCATACATCACCAGAAAATACACCATTGCAGTCAGCAAAAAAATCATACAGATGTCAGTAAACTCTGCCTGCGTCGCAAAAATCACACCATCTGAGACATCTGCGGACAGCTCCAAACCATGCAGCTTTTCAAATGCGGCAGGTGTCCTTTGCGCATTCCGATACGCAAAAGAATTTTCATCTGAGAAAATGGCGCTTGACATATTCACGCTCTTCTGCTCGATGTCTTCCAAATACGATTCGTACTGTCCAATCTGAACAAATTCCCGCAAAATTTTGTCGTATAGTTCCTCCTCTGTATAAGGATTTCCGGTATATGGCATGAGCTCATTCTCACCGAGTGTTTGCAGCCAGCGTCCCTGCTCTTCTTTTGGCTGCCGGTTTAGGTCTGCATATAACTCTTTCACCGCTTCCGCCGAAGGCCAGCTCATTTTCACGTTCTCTGAAAGATTCCATAAATTAAATGTAAATACTATCATACACAATAGCCAAAAGAAGCGAAAACTAACAAATTTTTTCCACTCGTATTTTACACACTCCATATTTTCCCCCTATTATTCCGAAGTTCCAATTACATTCCCCTCTTTATCTACAAGAGCCCCACTTGAAGAAACTCGCGGGTACAAGACTACTTTTACGTCATTTTTTCCACTCAGTAAATCTTCCCAGCTGATATATCCATACCACGTTATCCAGTCTCCCTCATCCCCGCTCTCTTGATTAGTAATATAATAATCAAAATACAATCCATCTTTTGTTTGACCTATGATACTATTTATCTGCGCTCCCTCTCTCGGCAGCTTCTGCGGAAGTAACAATTCATAAATTTTCTGTTGATTCATATCTTTATAAAACCAACGGGGGTTTTTCCCTGCATGAACTCCGAAAATGAGCTTTTCATCGTATACGCCTATTACTGCCATTTTGGAATCTTCCGCCCAATCCGCTATCTCTTCTTTTTTCACACAAACTTCTGTTTCCTTTGAATCAAAAGAATATTGAAAAATGTTTTCTTTTAGATGTGCGTCTCCTCCTGCATAGTAAAAGCTGTTTTCATCTAATGACATGGTAATATACCCATATCCATCAGATTGAAAAGGGATTTCTTCCATTGTTCTCTTTTTATAATCCAATTTATAATGGGTCACGCTCTGATTTTGAATAACAGAAAATATTTGAAATTCCTTTGTTCCGCCAAGCATCTTCATATAATCAGCTTCTTCTGTCATTATTTCTTCCTGCTTCATCGTATTCAAATCTAAGACATTAAAATGCCACTTCATTTTTACGCTCTCCACACCGTCTGTTTCAGTCATACCGATGATATCTGAATAGAAATAAAACAATTCATTCTGTACAACCACCCCGTACTCATAAGAGCCTTCTTCATTTATAAAATTCCCTTTAGACGTCCGATTACTGCCATCAAGTTCTGAAACAAAGAGTTCTGTTCCATTTTCGTTATACTCCATTCCACAGAGCTTTCCTTGATAGGGGAATATTTGGAAGCTCCCTTTTGCCGCATTACAATTGGTATTTTTGTCCTCATACTCAGAAATATGCCGACAATCCGGTTTATTACAGATTGGAACTGCCTTCTTTGAATCAAAATCAATGTAATATGATATGCCTGATTCAACGAAAAAAATGCCCTCTTCCACTTTTGTTCCCGAAGCATTCAGCTCCATATAATCCGATTGGAATTTTTCTGATTTCTCACTCTCATCAGTATTCTTTCCACTGCAACCAGTCACCAATAGGAGCATCAGACAACACAACAAAATCTTCCCTTTCCCACTCAGCATAGACAGTCCTCCCCGTTCCTTTTCCCGTTGGCTTCAGTATAGCATATTTTCTACTTTTTTTAATCAGATTGTTCTAAACGGACCATTTTTGTTCCAAACAGATTGTAAATCTACCTTGATTCCGTACCAATCACATTTCCATCTTTATCTACGAGATCCCCACCTGAAGAAACTCGCGGATACAAGACTACTTTTACGTCATTTTTTCCACTCAGTAAATCTTCCCAGCTGATATATCCATACCATGTAATCCAGTCTCCCTTATCCCCGGTCTCTTGATTGGTGATATAATAATCAAAATACAATCCCTGCTCTGTTTGGCAGACAACGCTATTCAGTCTCGCCCCTTCCACCGGAAGGTTTTCTGGCAAGGATAATTCTCGAAGCCTTCCACTTTCCTTCTCTTTGAAAAGCATTCTGTTCTGTGGATGTGCCCAAAAGACAATTCCCTCATCTACAACACCGTATAATAAAATCAGTTCTGCATCTTCACCAATGAAGTCCTGAATCTCCGCTCCACTCACACAAACCTCATTTTCTTTTGTATCAACATGATATTGATACACTGTATTTGCCTTATACTTTACATTCTTGCTTAATTTTTTCTCTCCCCCTATATAGTAAAAACTTTTTCCATCGGAAACCGGATAAATTTCTCCATACCCACCACTAATCAGGGAGATTTCTTCCGACTTTTTCGTTTTATAGTCAAATTGATAAAAAGATGGTTCACCCTCTCTTATGACAGAATATACCATATATTCTGTTGTTCCCCCAAGCAGACCCATATAATCTGTCTCCTCTGACAGAATTTCTTCTTGCTTCATCGACTTTAAATCCAACACATTAAAATGCCATTTAAGCGTTACCTCCTGTATCCCATCGCTCTCAACAATATCAATCGTCTCATCATAAAGATAAAATAATTTATCCCGAACAATGATTCCTTCATCAAAGATACCGCCAGCATCAATAAAATTTTCTTTACTTTTTCGATTACTGCCATCAAGTTCCGATACGAAAAATCCAATTCCATCCTCCCTAGTTTCTATCCCATATAGCTTTCCTTGATATGGAAATATGGTCATAGAGTCATCGTTAGCCGCATTACATGTCGTATTTTTGTCTTCCCTTGTTGAAAGGTGGCGGCAATCCGGCTTATTGCAAATGGGTACTGCGGTATTCGTCTCAAAATCAGTATAATAAAACAGTCCATTATTGTTATCGAACAGTCCCTCATCCACCTTTGTCCCCACCCCCCCTAGATCCATATAATCCGATTGGAATTTTTCTGATTTCTCATCCTTGCCGGGGTTCCTTCCACTGCAGCCTGCTAATGTGATTGATATGAATAAAAAACATAAAATTCCCCATTTGTATTTCACCATAAAGAACCTCCTTCTCAGAAAATAAATTCTAACATTTCATTTCACAAGGGAAATGGTATATACTCCATTCCCCTTGTAATTATAAAATATATTTTTCTTATTTGTACGCCTCTAAATGTCCGTACAAACCAGCATACCAATGTACGCTCTTTGCTTTCCCGATATCCCAGCCGTTTGGCGGATAAATTGTAATACTTTGTGGACCCGACTTTGGATCCATTGCAATTAGCTGATTCGCACTTCCTCCTGTTATATGTCGGTAGCCGTTGATAGTTGTTTTTGCATAATTTCCACCTGTTTCGGCAGTTGCTACCCTCGCAGAAACTGACAAAGAAATTCTCTTCCCTTGTATATAATCCACTGCGTCACCTGCAAACACGCTCATGCTGCTTCCAAGTACCATACATCCCACTAATAAAGCTGCTACTCTTTTTCTTTTGTTTTTCAACATATTCTTTCCTCCTTACATTTTGCTTTTTTGTTTCATTGATTCTATATTCATTTTTAGTCGTACGCCCTAAAAATAAATTTCATCAAACATCTCTATTTCTTTATAGCATTCCATTCCTCTAACTGCCTATTTACACCTGCCAAAACATCATTCACACCTTTTTCTCGAAGAGCATTTAGCAGATTCTCATAATCCCCCTCTACATCTTCCGAAAATCCACGGAATAGATTAGAGTATTGATAGAATACCTCTGAAATCCCGTCAATCTCTTTTTTATATGTGCTCCCATCAAACTGAAATCCGGCAATTTTGGAACAGGTATCCTCTTTCTTCTCTATATCAAAAGAATCATTTCCAAACAACCATTTCATCATAAGAGGTACATTCGGAACATTTTCATTGCCGTATTTTAAAAGATGGCTAAGTTCTTCATCTGTAACTGTCAGTTTCAGCAATTCTAACGCCTGTTCTTCATTTTCTCCTTTAAGGACACAGTTCATGCCTCCTGTTCTGTATGATGTATAATGGTTTCCAAGCTTCTTATAAGTCAGAGAAAGTGATGATTTTCCAGCCGCTTCTGTTATCTGATCAAAATATTCCTGAATAAATTTCGGATCATCTCCGTACATAATTGTCAAAAAGAAATTACCATTTTCAATTGTTTTTTGACTAGATTCTTTCAGCAGACCTTCTTTTCTAAATGCATTGAGCATACGAACATTGTTTCGTATTTCTTCGTTCTCCAATATATTCTGCGCAACAAGCGTTCCGTCCTTTTCATTTACTTGAATCATATCCAGTAGTTCGCTGTATTCAGGAGCATAAATCATATATTCATACGGCAGCAATGGGATAAAATCTGCATTCACCTGTTCTTTTTCAGCCACTTTGCGCAATAAAGGCGCTATGGAATCAAGCTGCGGTGTCACCTGTGAGACATCTATGTGATACTTGTCCAAATATGCTTGATTAAAAACATAATACAAACCATTTCCAGCATTGCAATATGCCGGTACACCATAGACTGCCCCATCAATTTCCATGTTCTTCCACGTTTGTTCTGGATATGCGGCATAAAATTCTTTGTCCTCTTTTATCTTTGAACAATCTGCAAGATATCCCTTTTTATAAAAATCATAATATTGATTGGAATAGTTCCCAACAATGCGCAGATTACTGTAAATAATGTCAGCAGAATTTTCTTTCAGGTATGCCTCTACATCTTCCTCATAAGTTTCTGCCGGAAAACATACGAACTTTATCTTATATGGCTGTTTTTTCCTTTCCAGCAATGAATTTACTTCCTTCTCCAACTCATCCTGCACATCTTTCACAACCGATTCTGTAATCCATATAATTTCTTGTTTTTCCAGCTTTTCTGGTTGTTTATTTTTGTCAGACCGTTTTGTAAGCAACAATACTGCAATTATAACAAATATTCCAATGACTAGAATGCCTATAACGATTTGTTTCTTCTTAGGCATATCAATCCCCCCTTTTGATATCAGAGTCCTTTGATTCACCATTGTTTAATCTTTTTGGCAAAGTAGGTTGATAAAAAGGTCCTATACAAGCAATCTTCTCTCTTTGTTTTTCAGTTTGGATTCTTTTTGTTAATAATTCTTTCAATTCACATTTTAATCTTTCCATTTTCATCATAATATCTCACTCCATTTTTTGCAACATATGCAATTGCAGTAACAATCATCCCCAAATTCCAATAATACAAATTCACCAATTGCTCAATATTATTTTTTGAAATCGTCACAACCAAAATATTTATAATGATTTCAAATATAATTATTGTTCTCAATTTTTGTTCTCGTCCACTTTTCCATAAGATAAGAAAACCAAATGCTGTCACTATAAAAATAATAACATCTAACTGTTTTGTCATTAAGATGAAATAAAACCCTACAATTTCTACACTAATTGATAGCAAAATACATTGAAGCGGTGTCTTTGCATGGTATCCTCCGCTTTCCTTTCGTAAAATCTGAAAATTCGATAAATATAGCAGCACTTGAATTGGAGTAACAATGAGACACCCAATAAGACATAATACCGTGTAACTTCCAATATTCAATATCCATTTTTGAAATAAATAGATACACCATTCTATATCGTCTTTCTGTATTATTTTCTTATCCCACAAAAAAAAATGCCATTCTTTCTGTTACTTTTAGAAGCATATGTATTTCTCCTTTGTAACTTTAGAATAACATTTTTTTTATTTTTATCAATAATTTTGTTCCCAACAGACATTTTTTGTCCCCAACGGATATCAATTCCAAACAGCAGTAAATTGAAAGATTCCATTTTCACATGCAATCTCACCTGTTCCCCCACTGTCTTCTACCGCCTGCAGTGCATTTTTTAAGCCATATCCATGAAGCAGCCTATCTTCCTTGGTTGATGCAAATTGTTCAAAATGACTCTGTTTTTCCCCATTTGTTGCATTTTGAATAGATAAGATCGTTTCAAGATTGTCTGACAAAAATTTCACCTTGATATATCGCCCCATCTCCTGCTTTCGGCATGCTTCAATCGCATTATCTAAAATATTAGATAAAATTACAGCTATTTTTTCCTGCTTAATATCAAATGTATGCAGATCATTCAATTCAAAAAAAACCGGAATCTGTTCCCTTTTACAGACATTGTATTTTTGATTCAGTAACGCGTCGATAATGGGATTCTTTGTATAAACTGCCTGCATTTTTTCCTCACTTTTTTCTGTTAATTGCCCAATATATGCCCTTGCCTCTTCTGTATGCTTAGGATTTTTCAATAACTCTTGAAGTGTATATAGATGATTTTGAAAATCATGTGTCAATTTTCTTTGCTCCTGCAAATGATTCCGTACTAATTCTGCCTGCTTCTCTTCTGCCTGTATTTGCTGAGTGAGAATTAGATTACTAATTTCTATCTGTTTCTTTTTCTCCAATTCTGTCTCTAAATATGCATAAATAAATGTTCCTGCAAGTAATAACACAATATCCAAAAATAGTATAAATGTAATCTCATTGTTCTTTATAAGGTCATACACGACAACTGTCAAATTCAAAATCATACAAATCGGAACAACCAAAATCTGTCCCCACTTCAAAACAGAAAATTTCTCATCCTTCCGCCTGTTTTCCACTATCTTAGAAAAGATAATACAACTGTAAATCAACATGATTTTTGATAAGAGAGCAACTATGATATATGCAAGTTTGCTGTTATATAATGTGCCTATATCCGTATTTAAAATTAGTAAACTTCCTGCCATCCCCAAATAATCCACTGCGTACAAAAGAATGTAATACATTGCAACTAAAAACAGTTTCTTTAGTTTTTCTCCCTGATAAAGCAATTGAAGAAAGAAAAAGAAATTGAATATAGCTAACACAGATTTTATCGTTGTTGTTCCAACAAAATTAAAAAAGAGACCTAACATTTCAAAAAAAATAATACCGCCGATGATGGCAATAATCATTACCTTTTTCCCATGGAATCTTTTTTCAAAATAAACATTTGCAACTATTAAAAATCCGATTAATTCCATAAAAACAAAGATACAATCCAAAAGTAGTACCATTTCTACCGCCCTTTCCACATCACATACTGATGTACAATTTCTGAATACCGCTCTTTGCTGCACGGCAGTTCATTTCCATTGTCTAAAAAAAGTATCCGATTTTTAATCTTTATTACATGCTCCAAATTGACAAGATAACTCTTATGACTTCGCAAAAATCCTTTTTCACAAAGCATTTTCTCCATATCTGATATCTTACCATACTGCTTATATTCGTCTTTTTTTGTATGTATCAGCAGATACCGTTTATAACTTTCTACATATACAATATCTGAAAGCCGCAATTCTATCTGCACATTTTCAGTTCGTACTTCTATTGTCTCCATATGAAGTTTCAACTCTCTCATTACATCATTCATGGCTAAATAAAATGTCTGTTCCAAATCTTGTTTCAATAAATAGCGAAACGCATTAACCACGTATCCATAAGGCGCCATTTCTATATGGGCAGAAATATAGATAATCGGTGTGTCTATTCCCTGTCCTCGAAGTTCCTTCGCCACTTCAACTCCATTTTTCTCCACCATATTCATATCTAGAAGGATTAAATCGTATACCGATATATCACTTTGCAAAAATGACTCCGCATTTTCATAACAGTGTACTTCTACCGTCATATCTCTGTCCATATAATAGTCCGTGGTCAGCTGTTGTATCTTGTCTAAAAACATAGTCTCGTCATCACAGACTGCAATTTTCCATGTTTTTGTCTTTGCTATCATTTTTTCTCCCTAGCCTACCTCAATCTCCCGCTCTCGTACCGCATCACAGTCCGCAGATATTGCATCACCGCCGCATACCGTTCTTCCAATTCCCCATCATTCTCTACAAAATCAAGGCTCTGCGCTACGATTCCGATAAATTCCTCCGTAATCTCGGATTTTCTCTTTTGCAAAAAATCTATTTTTTCTTTTGTCGAAGACAAATCTAAAAACTCCCAGATAAGGGAACGGTCATCCTCTCTCCTGCCTTCCTCATATGTTTCTAATTCAAACCGATATTCTTGCTCTATTTCTGGATATTTTTCTTTATCCACTTTGCTTGTGAGCATCTCTAGCGGTCTTACATACAATTCCTGTTCGCCATATAATTGCCTGTACACAACCATCTCTTCCATCGTCTCCGAATGCTTTGCGATTCCAATAACCTGATACCGTCTTCCTTTAAAGTGTCGATAGCATTCACCTTCTTTTGGTCTTCTATTATACTCCATATATCTTTCCTTTCCGGATGATTTCTAATACAATTTTGCACTGATGCTTTTCGGATTATATCCATTGTCTTCCAGTGCCTTTAGGATTTCTTTCTTGTGCTCTGTACCAAATGATTCCATCGTAATACGAAGCTCCACTGCTGCATTACGGTTTGTGCTGACAAACTGATTGTGTTCCAGTTTGATAACATTTCCCTGCGCTTTTGCGATTGTGTCTGCGACACGTACCAATTCTCCCGGCTTATCCGGAAGCAATACTGATACAGAGAAGATTCTGTCTCTTTGGATCAGACCGTGCTGCACAATAGACGACATTGTGATGACATCCATATTTCCGCCGCTTAGAATCGATACGACTTTCTTTCCTTTCAAATCAAGCTGCTTTAAAGCGGCAACAGACAACAATCCTGAATTTTCTACGATCATCTTATGATTTTCAACCATATCCAGAAATGCTCCAATTAATTCATCATCCTCCACAGTCACAATCTGATCTACATTTTCTTTCACATATTCTAATGTATTTTCACCGACTGTTTTTACAGCAGTACCATCCGCAATTGTATTTGCACTTGGCAGCGTCACAACATGTCCAGCTTTGAGCGCCGCTTTCATACTTGCCGCCTCCGCAGGTTCTACACCGATGACTTTAATCTTTGGATTCAACATTTTCGCAAGTGTTGACACACCTGTGATCAGACCGCCGCCGCCGATTGGTGCCAAAATATAGTCAAGCGCCGGAAGTTCCTGAATAATCTCCATTGTAATTGTTCCCTGACCGGTTGCAACGTCCAGATCATCAAACGGATGTACAAATGTATATCCGTGTTCTTCTGCCAGTTCATATGCTTTTGCACAGGCGTCGTCATATACATCCCCATGTAAAATCACTTCTGCTCCATAGCTTTTTGTACGATTCACCTTGATAAGTGGTGTCACAGTCGGCATAACAATTGTCGCTTTGCAGCCAAATGCTTTCGCCGCATATGCGACGCCCTGTGCATGGTTCCCGGCAGAAGCTGTGATCAGACCTTTTGCTCTTTCTTCTTCAGACAAGGTGCTGATTTTATAATATGCACCGCGCAGCTTATATGCTCCGGTATATTGCATATTTTCTGGTTTTAAATACACTTTTCCGCCTGTCTGCTGACTTAAGTAGTCACTGTATACCAGCTTTGTTGGATTCGTTACTCGTTTTACAATTTCACTTGCCTGCTCAAATTTTTCTAATGTCAACATATGGATTCCTTCTTTCTTTATTTTTATTACTCTTTGGTGAGAAACAGTGCATCTACAAAATCATCGGAGTTAAATTTCTGCAAATCATCAATACTTTCCCCGACACCGATGTATTTTACAGGGATACCAAGTTCTGATTGAATGGCTACTGCAATTCCGCCTTTGGCTGTTCCGTCCATCTTTGTCAGCACGATACCTGTGATATCTGCAACATCTTTAAATTCTTTTGCCTGTGCTAACGCATTTTGACCGGTTGTTCCATCCAACACAACCAATGTCTCGCGATACGCATCTGGATATTCTCTCTCCAAGACACGGTTAATTTTTCGAAGTTCTTCCATCAGGTTCTTTTTATTATGAAGACGTCCTGCCGTGTCCACCAAAAGAACATCTGCTTTTCGTGCCTTAGCCGCTGCAACCGCATCATATACAACCGAAGCCGGGTCAGATCCTTCCTGACCGCCAATCAATTCTGCCTCCGCACGGTTTGCCCATTCTTTAAGCTGCTCTCCTGCTGCCGCACGGAATGTATCTGCTGCTGCAAGTACGACCTTCTTATTCTGTGCCCGTAGTTTCCCGGCAAGTTTTCCGATGGTCGTCGTCTTTCCGACACCATTTACCCCAATGATTAATACAACCGATGTACGATTCTCGAACTCATATGCGGCTTCCCCGACATCCATCTGTTCTTTGATACTGTCAATTAAAAACTGCTTACAGTCTGCTGGCTCCTTAATATGGTTTTCTTTGACTTTTTTCTTCAAATCCTCGATGACTTCCATCGTCGCATGGACGCCTAAATCTCCCATGATAAGAATCTCTTCCAATTCTTCATAAAAATCATCGTCAATATTTGAAAATCCATTAAAAATACTGTCAATTCCGGATACAATATTATCCCTTGTCTTTGTAAGTCCGGCTACCAATCGTTTAAAAAATCCTTTTTTTTCTTCTCCCATAACTCCTCCTAATTCGTCAATTCTTTATCTAGTAAATCTACAGATACAAGGGTCGATACCCCTTTTTCCTGCATCGTAATTCCATATAGTCTATCTGCCGCAGTCATCGTTCCTCTACGATGCGTAATCACAATAAACTGCGTGTTTTTTGTCAGTTTATGCAAATATCTCGCATAACGGTCGACATTCGAGTCATCCAGTGCCGCCTCAATCTCATCAAGCAGGCAGAACGGGGATGGTTTCAAATTCTGAATTGCAAACAACAGCGAAATGGCTGTGAGTGCTTTTTCACCACCCGAAAGCTGCATCATATTCTGCAGTTTCTTTCCCGGTGGCTGTGCAATGATGCGAATCCCCGCCTCCAGAATATCCTCTTCCTCCTGAAGTTCCAATGTCCCTTTTCCGCCTCCGAATAGCTGCTTGAACACCTTATCGAATTCCACACAGATTTCCGCAAAACGTTCCCTGAACTGTTTTCGCATGGCTGCATCCAACTCCTCAATAATCTGTTTTAATGTCGCTTCCGCCTCAATCAAGTCGTCATGCTGATTCTTTAAAAATGCATATCGCTCTGATACTTCCTTAAAATCCTCAATCGCATTAACATTGACATTTCCAAGTAAACGAATCTCATTTTTCAAAGCCTGTATCTGTTTTTTGATAAACGTAAGATCCGTCAGATCCTCATCTTTGATCTTCAGCGCCATATTGTAAGTCAGCTCATACTCTTCCCACATATAGTTGATCTGCTTTTCTGAAGCCTGCTCAAATGCTTCTTTCTGACTGTTCAAACGAAATGCTTCTTTGTCCAGATCTGACATGTGTTTGGAAAGTGCTTCTCGCTCTGCAAGAAATGCTTTATGTTTCTTTGTGAGTTCTTCTTTCTGACTGCTATAAGACGCAATCTCTTTTTGAATCTCCTCAAACAATTCTTTCGAATTTGCAATCGTCAGCCGAATGTCTTCAATCTGGGTCTCTTTTTTCCTAATCTCTTCGGATGCATCCCCTTTATTAGCACGAAGTGCAGACAATTCCTCGTTGAATTTCGTGATCTCTTCCTGAATACGCTGCTCATTTTCTAACAGGAACTGATATTTCTGTTCCATTGCAGCATAAGCGAGATGCACTTTCTCAGATTCCAAAAGCTGTTTACTTTCTCGTTCACGTTCCTGATCTAACTCTTTTTGATAGCTTGCAATCTGTTCCGTCAATTCTTGTTCTAATTTTTCGGAAGTTTCCAATTCTACCTGAATCGATGCATGATTTTCTCGAATTTCCTTTATCTGCCGTTCCAACTCAGCTCCTTCTTCATGAATCTTGCTTGAAACCGCCTTCGCATCTGCTTTCTTTGCCTTAACCTGCTCTGCATTCATCTTTGCCGTATTCTGGATGACATAAGCCTTCTGAAGTTGCTGCTTGATGACCTCTATCTTACTGTAGTAGTCTGCTCTCACCTCTTTTTCGTGCTCCACTTCCTGCTCCATCTGCTCCATCGCGCTTTTTAGCTTCTCGACAGTCTTTTCAAATTCTTCAATCTCACGACGCCTGCTCAAAAGATTGCTGGAATTGCGGAAAGCTCCACCGGTCATTGCTCCACCCGGATTGATCAGCTCTCCTTCTAAAGTGACAATGCGAAGTGTCTGCTTATATTTTTTTGCCAGTGCGACCCCGTGGTCAATATGCTTTACAACAACTGTTCTTCCCAGCAAATGATCGGCAAGCCCTCTGTATATTTCTTCCACCTTGACAAGTGTATTCGCAAGCCCGATCACCCCCTCCTCTTGAAGAGCCTCGTTTTGTCGAATACCGGCAGTTCCATTGATACTCGTCAGCGGGAGAAATGTCGCCCGACCGAATTTATTCTGCTTCAAAAACGTAATCATCCGCTTTGCCGTCTCTTCATTATCTGTTACGATGTTCTGGATACTTCCTCCAAGGGCAGTCTCCACCGCAATCTCATACGCTTTGTCCACTTTGATCAGATCTGCAACAACACCTAAGAGTCCTTTTTCCTGCTCTTTCTTTTCCATGACTTTTCGGATGCTGTTCCCATATCCGTCATAGCGCTCTGTAATATTCTTTAACGACTCTAATCTAGATTGTTCCCGGTGAAATGCAGTCTGTCCGATACGCAGCTGTTCGTTCTTTTTGGCAATCGTCTGCTGTAGGGCGGCTATCTTTTCTTCATATGTCTTATTCTCTGTGACATATCCGGAAATCGTCTGTGCAATTTCCTGAAACTCCACCTCAAACTTTGCAATGAGCTCATCGTGCTCGGATGCCTCGCTTTCCACGGCAATTAATTTTTGATGCATCTCCGAACGGCGCACCTGAATCTGTTCCATCATCGAGTCATAGCGCTGTTTCTTTACCTTCGTAGCTGTGCGATTATTCAGAATCTCCATAATCTGATTCTGATTCTCATCAATCGCCCCTGTAAGTTCCGCACTCTTTGTTTGAATTTTCAAAAGCTGTTGCTGTGCTGCCTTCTCCTGTTCCTCCTGCTCTGACAATTTTTGCTCAATCTGAGACTTGTCTTTCCCCATCGCAGAAAGATTCTTTTCCCGCTCAGATACTTCTCTATAAATCGTCCTGGTGCGCTGCTCAATATGTTCATCGTTCATTCGCGCCGTATTAATCTGCTCTTTTAAGACTTCAATCTGTCCTTCCAGTTGCTGCTTCAACAACGTCGTCTCATTCAACTGTCGTTTTGCCTTCTCCATCGCAGCATCAATCTCATCGGTCTGGAGTTCAATCGCCTCATATTCTGTCTTCGCATTTTCATATCGTGTCGTTGCCTCTGCAAGCTCTTTTGTTGCATTCGTAAGCTTCTCAGCTACTCCTGCAACTTCTTTTTTAAGTCTCTCAGTTTCCAGCAAAAACAGGTTGATATCATATGTTTTCAAAGATTGTTTCTTTTTCAGATATTCTCTAGCCACTTCAGATTGTTTTTCCAAAGGTCCGATCTGTTTTTCCAGTTCGGCAAGAATATCATTTACACGAACGAGATTCTGCCTTTCTTCCTCCAACTTCTTCACAGACATATTTTTTCGCTTTTTGAATTTTACAATTCCGGCAGCTTCGTCAAACAGCTCTCTTCGTTCCTCAGGCTTTCCACTTAAAATCTTATCGATCTGCCCCTGCCCGATAATTGAGTATCCTTCTTTTCCAATTCCGGTGTCATAGAACAATTCATTGACATCCTTCAATCGGCAAGGACTTCCGTTGATCAGATATTCACTCTCACCGGAGCGGTAAATTTTACGAGCAACTGTCACTTCCTCAAAATCAATCGCAAGCTGATGATCTGAATTGTCCAGAGTGATTGCAACAGATGCATAGCTTAATGGTTTTCGATTCTCAGTGCCTGAGAAAATAACATCCTGCATGTTCCCACCTCGAAGCTGCTTTGCGCGCTGTTCACCAAGCACCCAGCGCACGGCATCTGCGACATTACTCTTTCCACTTCCATTCGGTCCTACAATCCCGGTGATTCCATTATGGAACTCGAATAAAATCTTATTTGCAAAGGACTTAAAGCCCTGTACTTCAATACTTTTTAAATACATCCTACACCTACTTTATGTTCTTCTCATGCAACTTTAAAATCGCATGGTATGCCGCTTCCTGTTCTGCTGCTTTCTTTGTCCTTCCAGTTCCCTCTCCATAACACTCCTCGCCAATATGAACAGCAACCGTAAACGATTTATTATGATCCGGTCCCTCCTCTTTTATAAGATGATACACCACTCCATATGGGAAATGCGCCTGCACAATCTCCTGCAGGATAGTCTTGCTATCATAAAAGAGTTTCTTATGCTCCAGATCATTCAAGACAAATTTTAAGATAAACTCTTTTGCATTAGCAAAACCACCATCTAAATAAATTGCACCGATGAGTGCTTCCAGTGCATCGGATGTGATGGAGTCCCGCTCTCTTCCTCCTGTATTCTCTTCTCCTCGTCCCATAAACAAATATTTGCCAAGCTCAAGCTCTCTTGCACAGAACGCAAGGGAAGGCTCGCAGACCATACTTGCTCTCGTCTTTGTCAATTCTCCCTCCGGCATCTTTTGATTTGCAAAGAACAAAAATTCGCTGGATACAAGCTCTAGTACCGCATCTCCCAAGAATTCCAGACGTTCATTACACTTATATTTCGGCAAATGTGTTTCATTCGTATAAGAGCTGTGCATCAATGCTGATTTTAACAACTCCTGTCTGTGGAAAGTATATCCGATTCTTCCCTGTAACTCTCTCATTGTCTGTTCCATAAAATCTTCCTTTCTAAACGCGAAAAAGCCCTACGCAGGGCTTTTTCATGATTTGATTAGTTAATCGCATTCTTAATCTGTTCTACTGCGTCACCAACTGTAACGATCTTTTCAGCTTCCTCATTGTCGATCTCAATGTCAAAGGTTTCTTCAATTCCCATAATAATCTGGAAAATATCTAACGAGTCTGCGCCCAGATCATCCACAAATGTTGTATCCATTGTGATATCTTCTGCTCCTACATTTAATACATCCACAATAATTTCTTGTAATTTTTCAAATTCCATTTCTTTCTCTCCCTTTGTCTCAGAATCTTTTATTCCTGATTCTCATTTTCTTGTTTTTGTATACGTTCTTTTATTTTTTCATTAATTCCCTGCTCTTTGAACGTTACACATTGAATAATTGAGTTGGATACCTCTTTTGCCTTGGAACTTCCATGTGTCTTTACTACAAGTCCATTCAAACCAAGCAACGGTGCACCACCGTGTTCACTTGCATCAAAGCTTTTTAATGTCTCTTTCAGTGCTGGTTTCACTAGCAAAGCGCCTATCTTACTTCGAAGCGAAGTCATCATACCTTTTTTCACTTTGCTGATTAGCACTGCACCGACTCCTTCATAAAGTTTTAAGATAACGTTTCCGACAAATGCCTCACATACAATTACATCTGCCATTCCATGTGGAATCTCGCGTGCTTCAATGCTTCCTATAAAGTTGATATCCTCACATTCTTTTAGCAGCGGGAATGTCTCTTTTACAAGTGCGTTCCCTTTTTCCTCTTCTGCACCAATATTCACAATCGCAACCTTCGGATTCTTCACACCCACAACATGTTCCATATAGATCGAACCCATCTTTGCAAATTGTACCAAGTGAGAAGGTCTTGCATCTACATTAGCGCCACAGTCAATTAGCAATGAAACACCTTTTTCTGTCGGCAATAATGGTGCAAGCGGTGGTCTCTCCACCCCTTTGATGCGACCGACTAAAAGCTGTCCTCCGACAAGAATCGCTCCTGAACTTCCAGCAGAGACAAATGCATCCGCCTCTCCTTTTTTTACCATATTCATCGCGACTACGATTGATGATTGTTTTTTCTTACGAATTGCCATGACCGGCGGTTCTGCTGTCTCAATCACTTCTGGCGCATCTATAACTTCAATCTGTTCCTTATCGTAAGTATATTTTTCTAATTCTTTTTGTACAATATTCTCCTGACCTACAAGAAAGATCTTGATATCTTCTCTCTTATTGACGGCATCCATTGCACCTTTTACAATCTCTACGGGTGCGTTATCTCCACCCATGACATCTAATGCTACTTTTGTAATTTCTGACATGCTATTACCTCCTGCACTGCTAACAGTAATTTTACTAGACATCACTCTAAAAATCAATATAAACTTTTTTGGAGTTTCCACAGTTTTTTTCGACAATCACTCATTTTTCGCCGGATTTATAGGCAACTTTCAAAATCCTTTCTAATGAAAAGAAGGTTATCAACAGATAACCTTCTCCTACGCTTTTCATTAGTCAACGCTAACAATCTCTTTTTTATTGTAAGATCCGCAAGCTTTGCATACTCTGTGTGGCATCATTAATTCTCCACATTTGCTGCATTTTACTAAATTTGGAGCGCTCATTTTCCAGTTTGCTCTTCTTTTATCTCTTCTAGCTTTAGAAGATTTATTCTTTGGACAGATTGACATAGATTACACCTCCTTAAAATTCTTAAAAACATCGCGGATAACTGACATTCTAGGGTCAAGGCTTGTATCTTCACAGTCACAAGTTCCCTTATTTAGGTTTTGACCACACATGTTGCAAATTCCTTTACAGTCTTCGCGACATAGAATTTTCATCGGCCATCCTATCAAAATCTCATTATAGAGTAATTTGTCTACGTCAAGATTATATCCGTCAATATAATTTTTTTCATCTAATTCCATCGCCTGTTCTTCATTTGACTCATCCAAGTCTACATTCTTCGTAAATTCTAAAACAAATTCTGTTGGAACCGTCTCTAAACAACGATCACACGGAATCTCCAGCACAAGTCTGCTCTCTCCTGTAATCATGAGTTCGCGATTCTTCACATGTTTCACAACGATGTGAACATCCTCTTTCTCAAGAACCGAAAAGCATCCGAATTCTGAATGAAATTCTGTCATCTCCACCGAAGTAGTCTTATCAATTGTCTTATGATGTTCAGACAATACGTCTGATAGGTTTATTAACATATTGTTACTCCTATTCATACCTAAACTATTATAGCATGTAAATGATATTTGTCAACACTTTTATCAGAAAATTCCATTTACACTAAAGCAACTGTCTCACGTGCAATGGCAAGCTCTTCATTTGTAGGAACGACCATCACTTTTACTTTTGAATCCGGTGTAGAGATTGTAATTTCTTCTCCTCTTATAGCGTTTGCTTCTTTATTAAGCTCTACACCTAAATATCCTAAGTAAGCACATACTTTTTCTCTTACAATGCAGACATTTTCACCGATACCTGCTGTAAATGCAATTGCATCTACACCATTCATTGCTGCAACATAGCTTCCTACATATTTTGCCACACGGTAACAAAATACATCCAAGGCAATCTGTGCTGGTCTGTTTCCTTCTGCTGCTCCTGCTGTCAAATCTCTGAAATCGCTTGACAAATTGTTAGAAAGACCATACACACCTGATTTTTTGTTTAACATTGTCATCAGTCCGTCAATATCAAGATTCTCTTTTTTCGCAAGAAACTCAAGGATTGCAGGATCAATGTCACCAGAACGTGTTCCCATTACAAGACCTTCCAACGGAGTGAGTCCCATAGAAGTATCTACAGATTTTCCATTTTCTACAGCGCAGATACTTGCACCATTGCCTAAGTGGCAGACAATCGTCTTTGTTTCTTCATATGGTCTGTTTAATAATTCTGCTGTTCTTTTTGACACAAAGCTGTGGCTTGTCCCATGAAAACCATAGCGTCTTACTTTATATTTTTCATAATATTCATATGGAAGTCCATACATATATGCTTTTTCTGGCATTGTCTGGTGAAATGCAGTGTCAAACACACCTACCATCGGTGTCTCAGGCATCAATTTCTGACATGCTCGAACGCCAATCAAGTTCGCAGGATTGTGAAGCGGTGCAAGGTCATTGCACTCTTCTACTGCCTTGATCATCTCTTCTGTAATCACTGCTGAACTTGCAAATTTTTCCCCACCATGCACTAGGCGGTGTCCCACGGCTCCAATCTCATCAAGACTCTTCACAACGCCGCTGTCAGCATCTGTCAATGCATCGATCACAAACTGAATTGCCTCTGTGTGCGTTGGCATTGCCTTATCTTCTGTTTTCTTTTCTCCGCCTGCCGGCTGATAAGTAAGACTTCCGTCAATTCCGATTCTCTCGCAAAGTCCTTTTGCCAAAACCGCTTCTGTATCTGAGTTAATTAACTGGAATTTCAAAGATGAACTTCCACAATTGATTACTAAAACATTCATGTTTCCTTCCTCCGTACTTGTTTATTATTGAGCCTGCGCTTGAACAGCTGTGATTGCTACTACACCTTCGATATCAGCAGCACTGCAGCCACGTGACAAATCGTTAACCGGTTTTGCAATTCCCTGTGTCAAAGGCCCGTACGCTTCTGCCTTTCCAAGTCTCTGTACTAATTTGTATCCGATATTTCCTGCATCCAAGTCAGGGAAAATCAGTACGTTAGCATGTCCTGCAACCTTGCTTCCAGGAGCTTTTGATTGTCCGATTTCCGGAACGATTGCAGCATCTAACTGAAGCTCTCCATCTAACTGAAGTTCCGGTGCCATCTCTTTTGCAAGACGTGTAGCCTCTACCACTTTATCGACATCTGCATGTTTTGCACTTCCTTTTGTAGAGTGAGAAAGCATAGCAACTTTTGGTTCTTCTCCAACTAACAATTTAAATGATTCCGCTGAAGAAAGCGCAATTGCAGCTAATTTTTCCGGATCTGGATTTTGCTCTAATCCTGAATCACCAAAGATAAATGTTCCGTTTGCTCCCATATCGCAATCCGGTACTACCATTACAAAGAATGCGGATACTAATTTTGTTCCAGGCTTTGTTTTTAAAATCTGTAAGCATGGTCTCAATGTATCTGCTGTTGAATGACACGCTCCAGATACCATACCATCAGCATCTCCCATTTTTACCATCATAACCCCATAATACAGATAGTTTGTAAGCAGCAATTCTCTTGCCTGCTCTTCTGTCATTCCTTTTTTCTGTCTCAACTCTACTAATTTTGCAATATATGCTTCTGTTTTTTCATATGTTGCTGGATCAACAATCGTTGCTCCGCTGATATCAAATCCCGCTCCGTTTTTCTCAATTTCTTCTTTGCTTCCCACGAGAACAAGATTAGCTGTACCTTCTTTGAGCACTGCCTCTGCTGCCTCGTAAGTTCTCTTGTCTTCTGTCTCCGGAAGTACAATTGTTTTTTTGTCTGCTTTCGCTTTTTCTTTAATTACATCAATAAATCCCATGATTTAAAGACTCCTTTCCATCTTTCCATTTTTCTCACATATTTGTATTATAACGCAAACGTATTTTGTATACAAGAGGGTTTCATGTCTCTTTTTAAGTACAATACAAAGACAGGCAGTCACCGCACCGGATAACTGCCTGCTGTCATTATATATGAAAAATTCTCGTCATAATCGTAAAGTATACAAAAATTGTTCCGGTATCCACAAGTGTTGTGATCAGAGGTGCTGCCATAATCGCCGGGTCAAGACCGCATTTCTTCGCAATCAACGGAAGTGAACATCCGATTGTCTTTGATAAAATCACGGTGCACATCAAGGTGAGTCCTACTGCAAATGCAAGCATTGGATCTTTGTACATTAAAACAATACGAATTCCATTCACAATCGCAAGTAAAAATCCCGCTAATAAAGCAATCCGAATCTCTTTAAACAACACTTTAAAAATATCGCCAAACTCAATCTCATCCACCGCAAGACCGCGGATAATCAATGTCGAACTCTGCGAACCGCAGTTTCCCCCAGTTCCGGTAAGCATTGGAACAAATGTATTTAAAATCGGCATCACTGCCAGTGCTCCTTCATAATGTCCGAGCAAAAGACCTGTCATTGTTGCTGACAACATCAAAAACAAAAGCCATGGGAAACGGTTCCTCACATGCTTCCAAACGGAGGTCCCAAAGTAAGAGTCCTCACTTGGTGAGATACCAGCCATCATGCTCATATCTTCAGTAGCCTCTTCCTGCAGGACTGCCATGGCATCGTCTACCGTTACAATACCGACCATACACATCTCATAATCCACAACCGGAATCGTGATCAAACCATATTTATTAATCAGACTTGCCACTTCTTCCTGGTCATCATGTGTATTGACGTAGAGCATGTTCGTCTCCATGATCTCTTCAATCAAACGATTCTCACCGGTTGTCAACAGATCCTTCACATCGACAACACCGATCAGTTTTCGCTTTTCCGTCACATAGCATGTGTAAATTGTTTCACGATTGATACCAACCTGACGGATCTTTAATATCGCATCTGCGACTGTCATCTCTTTTCGCAGAGCAATATACTCCACATTCATGATGCTTCCAGCGCTATCTTCCGGATACTGCAAAAGCTCATTGATCTGCTTGCGTGTCTCCTCATCTGTCACCATCAAAAGCCTGTCTACCACATTGGCAGGCATCTCTTCCAGCACATCAACTGTATCATCCAGATACATCTCATCCATCACTTCTTTGATCTCCGAATCCGTCAAAGCATTGATGAGCACTTCTCGCATATCACTATTCAGATACGTAAAGGTATCCGCCGCAGATTCTTTTGACAAAAGACGAAATACGATGATTCGCTGTTTCTCGTCAAATTCTTCCAGCAACTCAGCCAAATCGACGGGATACATTTTCTCTAATTCTATTTTTAATTCTTTATACTGTCTGTTTTCAAGCATTTCTAAAATCTGCTCTTCATTCATCGGTAATTGCCTCCCGTCTTTAAACACTATTTTTAGTTTAACCTTTTTTCATTCTTTTTGTCAAATAAAATAACAGAATCTTTTGCGATTTTTTTGATTGTATAGTATAATACATCTACAAAATCTGATTGTGGGGAATTTTTTATGAAAATCACAGGATTAATTACAGAATATAATCCATTTCACAATGGGCATCAGTACCATATTGAAAAAGCAAAAAAATTGACAGGCGCAGACAAGGTGGTTGTCGTTATGAGTGGCAATTTCGTACAGCGCGGTGCTCCTGCACTGCTTCCAAAACATCTTCGTGCAGAGATGGCTTTAAAATCAGGCGCAGATTTGGTTATTGAGTTGCCTGTCTTTTATGCCTGTGCCAGTGCGGAATATTTTGCATATGGTGCTGTCTCACTCCTTCATGCCCTCCACTGTGTGGACAGCATCTGTTTCGGAAGTGAATGTGGAGACCTTACACTTTTGCAAAAAGCGGCAAATATTATGGCAGAGGAACCAGACGCATACAAACACAGTCTTCAGTCCTACCTTAGGGAAGGCTATCGTTTCCCGCTTGCACGGCAAAAAGCCTTTCAGGACTTCACGAAAGAAGAAAGGATTGCTTCTATTTTGGAGCAGCCAAACAATATTTTGGGTATTGAATATTTAAAGGCACTCTCTAGCTTAAACAGTCCAATTCAACCATTTGCAATCTCACGAATCGGTTCTGGCTACCATGAGACAGACCTTCACAAAATATACAGTTCTGCCTCAGCCATCCGAAAGACAGTGTCAACAACAAAAGTGCTGGAATCTCTTTCCGGACATGTTCCTGATTCCACCCTTACTCTTTTAAAAGAAAATTATCAGGTTCGTTTTCCGGTATTTTTAAATGATTTTTCTCTATTGCTGAAATACCGTCTGTTAAATGAGAGTGCTGATACACTCACGCAATATCTCGATGTCTCCGTCGATCTTGCCCATCGGATCATCCGATGTCGCAATCAATTTCAAAGCTTTGAGCAATTTTGTCATCTTCTGAATACGAAGGAATCGACGTATGCAAGGGTCAGTAGAGCACTCATGCACATTCTGCTACAGATTCAAAAGGATGATTTTTCTTTGTGCACTGCCAAAGCTCCTTTTTACCTTCGTATATTAGGATTCCGAAAAGAAAGTGTTGCTGTTTTGTCAGAGATCAAAAAATGTGCCAACGTTCCACTCCTGACCAAACTCACCGCAAAAGATACCCTTTCTTTACTTGGACAGAAGCTGCTTAATGCTGACTTATTTGCAGCAGATCTATATGAATCTGTCATTACAGAAAAATTCGATACACCATTTCAAAACGAATATGAGCAGCAGATTGTACGCATCTAGTACATCTGCTGCTCATATCTATGTTTCTATAAGTCTACTTCTTTTGCACACGCTACCGCCAATGCTCCCGATCCGATGTGGCACGCCACACTCAGCGATAACGGATCCATGTCGATTGTATAATTCGGAAAATGCTCCTCCAATTCTTCTTTCCAGCTTCTTGCTTCCTCGGCACTGCATGTGTAAGCGGCAAGCAAGGACATCTTTTTACTGCCAAAACGATGCAGCAGATCTTTTTCCATCGCATCCAACATCGTCTTTTTCGCCTGCTTCCAACCTCTCACTTTAGCAAATGCATCCAGCTTTTCTCCCTGAATCTGAAGCACCGGCTTTAGATTGAGTACCGTTCCGATTGCAGCCGCAGCCGGTGTGATTCGCCCGCCCTTTTTCAGATATTTTAAAGTATCAACAGTAATATAGATACTGGATTCCAGCTTCTCCGCTTCCAGAATCTCTTTAATCTCCAATGCACTTTTTCCTGCTTTTGCCAATCTCACAGCATCTATCACAGAAGTTTTCTGCGTCACGGAAATCCTCTGGTTATCTACCACTTCTACTTTCCCGTCATAGTCCTTTGACAGCATAATTGCCGTCTCGCAGGTGCTGCTCAGTCCACTTGACATCGGAATATGCACAATCTCATCGTATCCTTTCAACAGTTTGTCCCAAAATTCCATCACCTCTCCCGGAGCCGGCTGAGAAGTACTGATCTCACAGTCACTGGCAAGTTTTTCATAAAATGCTTCCTGTGTCAGCGTGATATCCTCCAAAAACAATTCGCCATCAATATAAAACGGCATCGGAATGACATGAACACCTAGTTCTTTTCCTTTTTCCTGTGTAATTCCACTATTGCTGTCTGTTACTACCGCTATCTTTCCCATATTGCTTTTTACTCTCTTTCTAATTCTTAAAGCTGTGAATCGGAGCCGGAATTCTTCCTTTGCGATTCACAAAATCACTACAGTCAAATTCATTCACCGGCATAATCGGTGCATAGCCGAGCAGACCACCAAATTCAGCTACTTCTCCAACATCTTTTCCAATGACCGGAATCACTCTCACTGCTGTTGTCTTTTGGTTCACCATACCGATTGCCATCTCATCTGCTATGATTCCTGAGATTGTTGTCGCCTTTGTCTTCCCTGGAATCGCAATCATATCAAGTCCGACCGAACATACGCAAGTCATCGCTTCTAATTTTTCAAGTGTCAGCGAACCGACATTCACAGCATCAATCATTCTCTGATCCTCGCTGACCGGAATAAATGCACCACTTAATCCTCCTACATAAGAAGATGCCATGACACCGCCTTTTTTCACCTGGTCATTCAACATGGCAAGTGCCGCTGTCGTACCCGGAGCCCCAACTCTCTCTAAACCAATCTCTTCTAAAATCTCAGCTACGCTGTCTCCCACTGCCGGAGTCGGAGCAAGTGACAAATCAATAATACCAAATGGAATTCCAAGACGTTTGGATGCTTCGCCTGCGACAAGCTGTCCGACACGAGTCACCTTAAACGCCGTCTTTTTAATCGTCTCGCAGAGCACTTCAAATCCTTCTCCACGCACTTGTTCGATTGCATGTTTCACAACACCCGGTCCACTGACTCCTACATTAATCACCGCATCTGCCTCTGTCACTCCCAAAAATGCACCTGCCATGAATGGATTATCATCCGGCGCATTACAGAAAATCACGAGCTTTGCACAGCCCAGCGAATCATTCTCTTTTGTCGCTTCTGCCGTCTCTTTTACAATCTCTCCACAAAGTCTGACTGCGTCCATATTAATTCCTGTCTTCGTAGAACCTACATTCACAGAACTACAGATACGTTCTGTCACAGAAAGCGCCTCTGGAATGGAACGGATCAGATTTTCCTCACTCTTTGTCATTCCTTTTGACACCAAAGCAGAATAACCGCCGATAAAATTCACACCCACTTCTTTTGCAGCTCTGTCAAGCGTTTTTGCAATTGTAACAAAATCTTCCGGTGCCTTGCAGGCAGCTGCACCGATCAGGGAAATTGGTGTAATAGAAATACGTTTGTTTACAATCGGGATACCAAATTCATGCTCAATCTCGTCCCCTGTCGATACGAGATTTTTTGCCATTGTCGTAATCTTGTTATAAATCTTTTCATTCAGTTTTTGCAGATCGGAATCGATACAGTCCATCAGGCTGATACCAAGCGTAATCGTACGCACATCTAAATTTTCCTCTGCAATCATCTGATTCGTCTCGGTTACTTCATAAATATTAATCATCGTCTTCTTTCGCCTTTCTATTTCTAAAAATTACAGTCTGTGCATCTTTTCAAAAATCTCAGATCGCTGGCAACGAATAGTAACACCGATTTCCTCACCGATTTTATTCAGTTCCTCAGAAACTTCTCTGAATTCCTCTTTCGCCTCATTCATATCCACAATCATCATCATATTGAAATATCCCTGAACGATTGTCTGGGAAATATCCAAAATATTAATATTGTTCTCTGCAAGGTATGTACACACCTTTGCTGTAATTCCTACGGTATCTTTTCCTACAACTGTTATAATGCTCTTCTTCATCTTCTACCTCCTGTGATTAAATCTGTAATATATTTGAAATAGTATCTCTATTTGCAACCATAAGAGGAATATCTTCTCCTCTGTATGGATTGTCACCCATTGTCACTTCCAGCTTTACGGTCTCATAGGCAAGTTCTTCATAATTATTCTCCTTACTTAAGTGCCCGAGCACGATATATTTCATATTGTCATGTAGTATATCACAAAGCAGGCGTCCTGACAATTCATTCGATAAATGCCCCCGATTTCCAAGCACACGTTGTTTTAAATAATACGGATACACTCCCACTTCCAGCATATGTACATCATGGTTTGCCTCAAGCAGTATCGCATCCAGCCCTTTTAAATTCTCGACTGTATACGCATCATAAATGCCAAGATCTGTCGCAACAGCCAATGATTTCCTGTCATGTTCAATTCGAAATCCGGATGGTTCATTTGCATCATGCGAGATTGCAAACGGTCTGATATCAAGATTCCCGATGGAAAACATCTGATCCACTGTAATCTCTTTTAGGAGACCTTCCGGCATTTTCCCGATTCCTTTATACGCCTTGATTCCCTCTATAGTTCCTCTCGTCGCATAAATCGGAATTTCGTATTTTCTGCTAAACACTCCAAGACCCTGAATGTGGTCTGAATGTTCATGGGTAATCAAAATACCTCCAAGTTCTTCCCCCTTGATTCCAATCTCATGTAGCCCTTCCTCAATCCTCTTTTTGCTGATTCCTGTATCAATCAGCAAATGTGTCTCATCACTTCCTGCGTAAATACAGTTTCCACTGCTGCCGCTGGCTATGCTGCATAATCTCATTTTCTCTTCTCCTGCCTGTTCATTGCTTTTTCAATCTCTCTTTGTGTCATCTCAAACGAGTTGCTGTTGTTAATCAGAACCTGACACTTCTGCCGGAACACATTCTCCGGCATCTGCGAGGCTATCATCGCTGATATCTTTTCATCGCTGTATCCTCTGGATTGTTTCAGGCGAATTCGCCGAATGGATTCTTCCGTATAAATATACCAGAGTTCATGACAGATTTCATCATAGTGATCTTCCAATAAAAGCGCCGCTTCCAACACAAAACATGATGTTCCTATCTTTTTTTCTGTCGCTATTTGTTCTTTGATATATGCTTTCACTTCTGGATGCACAATGCCATTTAGCACTGCCATTTCTTCAGCATTTCCAAATACGATTTCACCTAGAATCCCTCGGTTAATCGTCCTATCTTCCCGCAAAATTTCTGTCCCGAAATGTGCGACAATTTTTTCATAGCAGACGCATCCCGGCTCCTGCAATTTCCATGCCACTTGATCTGCCTGACAGATAACAGCGCCATATCGCTCCTTCATAAAGGAGAGCACCTGACTTTTTCCAGACCCCACTCCTCCTGTAATTCCAATGATTCTCATTATTTTGCCTCGTACCAGTTCTTTCCTGTATGCATGTCCACTTCCAATGGCACATGAAGTTTTGCCGCATGCACCATCTCATGGGAAAGAATCTCCTTTACATCTTCCAACTCTTCCTCATATGCCTCAATCAGAAGTTCATCATGCACCTGCAATACCAGTTTTGATTTCATATTGTTTTCTTTCAGTCGTCTGTTCACACCATTCATGGCAATCTTCATAATATCCGCTGCTGTTCCCTGAATCGGAGCATTCATAGCGACACGTTCCCCGAACGAGCGCTGCATAAAATTGCTGGAAGATAACTCCGGCATCGGTCTTCGTCTGCCAAACACCGTTGTCACATACCCGTTTTCTTTTGCATGTTCTACCGCATCGTCCAAAAATCCCTTGATGCTCGGATATGTCTCAAAATAACTTTCGATATACTGGGCTGCCTCTTTTTTTGTGATGCTCAAATCCTGACTCAATCCAAACGAACTGATTCCATATACAATTCCAAAATTGACCGCCTTGGCATTTCTTCTCTGAAGATCAGTCACTTCCTCAAACGGGGTGTGAAACACCTGAGCGGCGGTAATTCTGTGAATATCTCTCGCCTCTTTGTAAGCATTGATCAGTTGCTCATCGCCGGAACAATGTGCCAATACGCGAAGTTCAATTTGCGAGTAGTCCGCATCCACAAACACATAGCCGTCTTCCGGAATAAATACTTTTCGAATCAGACGCCCCAGTTCCATGCGAACCGGTATATTCTGTAAATTCGGCTCTGTACTGCTGATCCGTCCTGTCGCCGTGATCGTCTGATTGAATTTTCCGTGAATTCGTCCATCTTCTTTAATATATCCCGCAAGTCCATCTGCATAGGTGGATTTCAGCTTTGTAAGCTGGCGATATTCCAAAATCTTGGATACGACCGGATACTCCGGCGCCAATTTGTCCAAAATATCCGCGGAAGTCGAATATCCGGTCTTCGTCTTTTTGCCATGTGGCAACCCAAGCTTTTCAAACAGAATCACGCCGAGCTGCTTTGGTGAATTGATATTAAATGTCTCTCCCGTCAGTTCGTAGATCTCTTTTTCCAAATCCACAATCTTTTGGCCCAATTGCTCTCCGTAGATATGAAGCGCCTCTGCAGCCACTTTCACGCCATTTTTCTCCATATCGTAAAGTGTAAACACAAGCGGCATCTCAACCTCATCAAAAAGCTGCTCCATTTCCGTCTCTTTAAGTCTCTCACGTAAAATACCGGTGGATGCATATGCCGTATACGCCTCATAACAACTTTTCTGCGCCTCATCAATCTGGTTGTCATCAATTAATATATCCAGATATTCTCTTGCAATGTCTGCAGACTCATAGTCGTTCTTCAACGGATTCAACAGATATGCCGCAACAATCGTATCAAAACAAACAGATTGATTCACATTCGGAATATACTGCATCGCATTCTTTACATCGGCGATTGCAAGCACATCTACCTCTTTTGAAAGCGCTTCTACCTGTTCTAGCAGCTCGGAAATCCCCATTCCCTGTTCTGTTGTAAACACATAGATATCTTCTTTCCCAAAGGCAAGCCCGACTCCGGTAAGCCCTGCCTCATTCACAAACAGCGGCAGCACATTCTTCGTATTCTTATAAAAAGAAACACCGACACACGTTTGTTTCTTTGCCGTTTCAAATATCTTCTTCGCCTCATTTTGATCTGTAACAACCTGAAAGGCATCTTCCATACGATTTGCCGGCGCTGTCACCTCAAAACGAGACAACAGGTTTTTAAACTGCAAACGCTGAAAATACACATATGCTTCCTCCGTGTAAAGATCTCCAAGCTTTGCATCCGCAATCTCATACTCGAAATCTGCATTCACATGAATCGTTGCCAGCACCTTACTCATCTGTGCAAGATCGTAATGCTCAGAAAGTGCTTTGCTTGCACGAGGCGGTTTTAACTCTGTCACATGTGCGTATGCATTCTCAATTGAACCATATTCTATAATAATCTTTGTCGCAGTTTTTTCTCCGATACTTGGAACACCCGGAATATTATCCGACGTATCTCCCATCAGCGCTTTTAAATCAATAAACTCTTCCGGAGTGACCTGGTAACGTGCTTTGACATCTGCCGCATAATAATCTTCAATCTCTGTCTTCCCCTGCTTCGTCTTTGGAATTCGAATCTTTACATGCTCTGTTGCAAGCTGCAAAAGGTCGCGGTCTCCTGAGATCACAGACACTTCCATGCCCATTTCCTCACATCTTTTTGCAAGCGTTCCAAGTAAATCATCGGCTTCCAGACCCGCTTTTTCAATCGTCTTGACTCCCATTGCCTGCAGCACTTCTTTGATGACCGGAACCTGCTGACGCAGTTCATCCGCCATTGGTTTTCTGGTTCCTTTATACTCCTCGAACATCTCATGCCGGAATGTCGGCGCATGCACGTCAAACGCCACTGTCAGATACTCTGGTTTTTCTTCCTCTAAAATCTTGAACATAATATTCAAAAAACCATACACTGCATTCGTGTGAAGCCCCTCGGAATTCGTCAGATCCGGAACCCCGTAAAATGCCCGATTCAAAATACTATGTCCATCGATTAAAACGATTTTTTCACACATTTCGTCTCTCCTGTCTGTTACATACTAAGCAATACTATACACTATTTCGCCGGTCTTTGGAAGTTCTTTCTCATCAATCCTGCAATCGTTTCCTCCAACACTTCAAATGCTTTTTCTGGATCATCCACAGAAATCACCGACTCTTCCAATGGACATTGTCCCGTTTTTGTGCGGTTTTCAATGTAGGGAACCTTTTCTTCATAAGCGTATTCAATCCCATATATCTGTAGGATTTTTTCTGCACTTTCACTTAAAACCTGCCCGTAAACTGCCTTTGCACCACCTAAAATAGCCATAAGCGCCGCCGCTTTTCCTACAACCTTATCCGCGATCACGCCGTGCTCAAAGGCATGTCTTTCTTTTCGAAGTTCTTTCATCAGCGGTTTAATCCCGATTTCATCCGAAAGAATCGGTTCCTTTCCATCTATCCATATGACACAGCTCACTTGCTTTTCTTTTAAAAGTGCCACCGCCTGTTCTAATCTATCGTTCAAATGTCAGACCTCCTCGCTTTAACGTCAGGTACAATACCGGAAGAATCACAATCTGAATCAGCATTCCCGGTACTCCGGAGACAATCCCCGATAAAAATGCCGCCCGATTTAGGAAGGGCGCCTGTATATGCAAAAACTGCGCTCCCACGATTAAAGAAATACCATACGCCGCTCTCCCTAAAATCATTGCCGTAAGGAGACTTGCATATACATTTGTTTTCTTAATCATCCATCCGGTCACAATCCCGTATGCCATCAACTCCACAAACATAAAATAGACCTTCGGCACCGGTGGCATCCCTGTCAGTACAGAACTGAAAAGAGGTACCAGAATTCCGATCAGTCCTCCATAATACGGTCCAAGCAACATCCCTGCAAACAGTACCGGAATCTGTATCGGTAAAAAAATCATCCCTGCATTCTGTCCGAAAATATGGAACGCCTGCGGCAGCAAAATCCCAAGTGCCACAAGCAGCCCGCCATACGCCAGTTTCAACACTCTGACATTCGCTTTTATTCTCTCTTCTATCATCATTCTTCTTCCTTTTGTCTTTATTTTGATGCAATCTCTTTCAATCGTTCAATGATTGGCAGATGCTGTGTGCATGCGCGCTCACATTTCCCACATGCGATACATTCGGCTGCGTTCTTTGCATCCAGTCCCCAGTGATTGTTCAGACGCTCTTTTGCCGCCGTCTCCTTTCCCGTCAAAATCTGCTGATTATAGGCGTCCATGAATTTGGGAATCTCGATTTTCTTCGGACAGCCTTTGCAGTAAGCGCATCCTGTACAGAGATTGTTCAGTGCAACTCCCTTGTCCTCATACAATTTTACGATCTCTTTTGCCGGACGTTCCTCTAAGTTTTCTACCGCTTTTACTGCATCATCCACATGTGCTTTTGTCGTACATCCGGCAAGTGTAATCGTAATTTCCTTATGGGATGTCACAAACCGAAGCGCTGCCTGCGGTACAGTCAGATCAGTTCCTTCTGTCAGATACGAAAATGCTTCCGGATTCTGTGGAATCATTCCACCGCCAAGCGGATTCATCACGACAACCCCCATTCCTTTTGCATGCGCCGCCTCAATTCCACTCTGGCGGAATCGATAATTCAATGCATTATATCCTATCAGCATCCCTTTGAATTTTCCAGTATCTACCACTTTCTCAATATCATTTCCCTCCATATGAGAAGAAAAAACAATATTTCGAATCAGTCCTTCCGCCTTTGCCTCCTCAAAAAATCGGTAGATCACTTCCATATGTCTCTCCCATGATTCCAGATTCAACATACACCACATATGATAAAAATCAATGTAGTCTGTCTGAAGGCGTTGCAACGACATCTCCAGTCTTCTGCGGAAATCATCTCTCGTAGGGTTCTGACCAATCGTATTAAAATTCGTCTTAGATGTCACATAAACATCACTTCTTTTCACCTGAGAGAGTGCGATTCCCGTCACAATCTCACTTTTATCATCGCAATAAAATGGTGCGGTATCCCAGTAGTTAATGCCCTTCTCAAATGCATACAACGGAATCTCCGCACATTTTTCCAGTCTTCCCGCAGCAATATCTTCCTCATCATAGCGCATCGTTCCAAGTCCGATTGCGGACACTTTCATATCAGTATTTCCATATTGTTTATAATACATGCTTTCTCCTCCGTTCTTCCAAACTCTCTTATCTTTTCTATTATAAACGATTTTCTGCTTAGGTTAAAGTTCTATTTTTATATGATATTTTTCAAGCCAGTAATTTACCTGAATGAGGTAGGCAATCATCTGTGGCGCCGCCATCAACTGACCATACCACGGTTTTCCATAATCAGATGGACTGGAAAGAAATCTTTCTACCTTTTTTGTATCCAAAAATTGACGGATTGGCGAGTCGGTCTCTGCCATAATTGCACGCATTTTCTGCACCAAGATCGTTTCATATGCTTTATCGTATGTCTTTGGATAAGGAGATTTCTTTCGGAATAAAATGTCATCCGGAAGCAATCCTCTTCCTGCCTCCTGAAGCAATCCCTTTACAACGCCTCCCTTTGCCTTCATCTCCCATGGTACATTCCACAAGTACTCCACAATCCGATAATCCGCAAACGGCACTCTCGCTGACAAACCATAACGCGTACTCGTTCCGCCCATTCTGTCTAAGAGTGTCTGCATAAACCATTTCTGATTCAGATAGGAAATCTCTCTTCTCCGCGTTTCCAAAGCTGGCTCTCCTGCAAGCCTTGGTGTTTCACCCACTGATTTTGCATAAGTCTCCTGCACATACGCATCCATTTTTAGCGTTTCCAAAAATTCATCGGAAAGCATTGCTTTTCTCGGTGCTAAATCCATCGTCCACGGAAATGTATGCGCCTCCAGACATTCTTTTTTATGGAACCACGGATATCCTCCAAAAATCTCGTCCGCACATTCACCGGTCAGCGCCACTTTATATTCCTTTGACACCTCCGAGCAAAAATAAAGAAGCGAAGAATCTACATCTGCCATTGCCGGCAATCCTTTCGCATCAATTGATGCATAAAGATAGTCTGCCTGTGTGCGAGAGTCACATTCTAAGTAGTGATGTTCTGAATCCAGAAAAGTTACCATTTTTTCCACATAGGGTCTGTCCTGTGATGGTTGAAACATATTCGCTTGAAAATTCTTGTCATTCCCCACAAAGTCAAACGAAAACGTGTGCAGTCTCTTTCCCTCTTTTCTCAACTCCCTCGCACAGATTGCGGATACAAGGCTGCTATCCAACCCTCCCGACAGAAAGGTGCAAACGGGTACACCTGAAACCATCTGATTCTTCACTGCATCCTCCAACAGAAACGCTGTTTTCTCAACAGTCTGCTCATAGTTGTCCTCGTGTACCTTGCTTTCCAACCTCCAGTAGCAGGAATTTTTCATTTCTGCCCCCGTATAGCTTAACAGGTGCCCCGGAAGTACCTCATCAATCCCTTTAAATACACCGCAGCCATATGTCTTTGCCGGTCCGATACTGAATACTTCATTTAATCCCTTCCGATCCAGTACCGGTTTCACGCCCGAATTGGCTAATAGCGTCTCTATCTCCGATGCAAAAAAAATCGTATCTCCCTGCCTTGTATAAAACAGAGGTTTCACTCCGATTCGATCTCGGAACAAATGCAACGATTCCTCTGTTTCATCATAAAAGGCAAGCGCAAATACCCCATTCATTTGTTTTACGAAATCCGTTCCGTATGTAAACAATCCATTCAGAATAACCTCCATCTCACTTGTCGTCTCAAAATAATGTCCCCTCTCTTCCAACTCTAGCCTTAGTTCCCCGCAATTGTAAAGTTCTCCGCTGTATACAACTGTATATCTTTTTTCACCAAAAGTTCTTGTCATAGACTGCTCTCCGGCAAATCTTTTTTCATATGGATCATACCACCCAGAAATCCCACTCATTTTGTAACCTCCCGATATTTTACAACATAAAAAACTCTTATGCCCATATCTATCAATATAGTATATGAACCTAAGAGTTTTTCCGTGACAGAATTTCTATTTTCCTATCAAAACCTGTTTACCGCAAAAAGCAAATCCATACTTTCTAGCTTCCTGCATAGGAGTATCATATTCATTCAACAAGATAATCACTTTCTTTTCATAATATCTGCTAAGGAAATCCGACATCTTATGAATAGCCAATGTGGCAATTGTTTCATCCATATTCATGGTAACACTTTTGAAAAATATCTTTTCTTCTTCCGTTAATAAATCCCCATCCTGCAAAAAAATATGTTTATTATACAAATCCGTTAAATCTGATTAATCCTCTGCTTTGCCATTTGAAAAGTGTGTTCTTCTTATGTGTTATAGAAAAAAATTCTCTATCATACTCATTGTCAACGTCTTCCCAAAACGCCTTGGACGAGTAATCAATGTGACATAATCTCTTCTCTCCCACCATTCCTTTATAAATAATGTCTTATCTACATAGAATAGGTCGTTTGATATAATGTCTGCAAATTCCTGATATCCGATCGATACCCTTCTTGACATAATACGAACCTCCTTGTCGTCACTTTGGATTTATTATAACAGATTTCAACAGATGCGCCTATACCATAAAACATTTTTATATTTACAAAACTCCCGCGTTCATATCTATTCATATAGCACATGAACGGGAGAGTTCTCAATTGCTTCTAGTAACATTATAATTATATCAGAAAAGGCACTTTTGTCCTCATTTTGTCTCAATTAATTTTTTAACCGGATAAGAAGTTATTTGAAACATTGGTGGATTTTCCTTCAATGTTTCATATGCCTTCTTTTCATTTGCTGCTATATTATCAGGAATAATTGCATAAGCTATAAGAACTTCCCTAGAGGTGCCTGGCAAAAGAGAAAACCCCAAACCTTTCGGCATATCCGGATTGATTAATTCATACGACATTTGATTAACCACAGCACTATAATCAGTCCCTACCAATGTCATGGCACTCAAGTTAACTCCCACTTTTTCCACATCTTCATTATCTTAGTTTGAAAATAACGCTTTCACTACATAATAATATTTTACAGCTGTGTCTTCCGCCAATTCTTCATCTTCTGAAACAAGATTATAATTCTTATAAAATTCTTTCATCGAGAAAAGCTCAGCACCTAACACTTTTACAGTATAGCCGTCAATAATACTATCCGAACTATTGTTAAAATCTCGACCAAACTCCACTGTCTCATTTACTTGAAAATATTCTTTTTTCTGTCTCTCAGCCTTCTTATTCAAAGCATAAATCCGAATTCCCGAGCCTATCAAAAGACATATCATTATACCCATCACTATTTTTTTCTTACTTATCATCTATTATTCACATCCTTATTTAAGCCCTACCTATGTGTTCAATTACTTTTCCGCTTTCCAATTTAATAATCTCATCTGACAATTCCTCCAAAATCGCAAGATCATGGCAGGAAATGATAACTAATGCACCTCTTTTTTTCTCCCCTCGAACAATTTCTTTTACTAATTCCACACCAGAAGTATCCAGGGCATTCGTCGGTTCATCCAATATCACTATATCTGGTTTTTCCATAATTGCTGCTGCAATTCCCAAACGTTGTTTCATTCCTAATGAATATTTTCGGTATTTCTTTTTTGCCGCCTCTTCATCCAAACCAACCAAACACAGAACTTTATTTATTTCTTCGTCAGATATTATTTTCTTTACAGATGCTAGCATCTTTAAATTTTGATATCCTGAATATCGATCTAAAAATGTCGGATTTTCTAACAAAAACCCTATACTTTTAGGAAATTCCAACTCTTTTCCCAATTCTTTTCCATCTATCAATACCTTTCCTGATGATGGATGAATTAATCCAATCAGCACTCTCATCAACATTGTCTTCCCTGATCCGTTAATGCCCTGTATTCCATAAATTTTCCCTGAGTGCATAGAGCAGCTTACTCGATCTAACACCGTATGTTTACGAATTACCTTTGATACTTCTATCACTTCCATTCTCATTTTTAGCCTTCCTCCTTATTCAAAATATCATATCTACGAAATTTCATAATTCCACATATGAATGCAATAAATAAAATTCCAAACGAAAACAGTAACCCTTTTTGATAACTAACGCCATTTTCTATTGCCCATTCATACCGAATTGGCATTGCGAAATTCCCTATCATTATATCGGATAAGAAATAAGCTGAAGACAGCATCATAATACATATTACCAAAAAACTGAACACAGGTTTTGTAAAAAGCAATAATACCATCTGCAATAAATTAATTGCAATCGACAATATCACTGGTGTTAGAATCACAGCGATTGGAATCACTCCACCCCCTCGAAACTCTGATACCCACAAGCCAAACATCGTTGCAATACTGTCTGCATGTACTTCAAATGAGAGTGGTTCTTGAAAACAAATACATAGAATCACTAATACCAATAAAATAATTCCATGATACAAAACGGTAGATAAAACATTCCACAAACATTTTGATATCCACCATTTTGTTCGTCCTTGAACATGTACCAAAATCTGTGTTCCCATGTTTTGTAAATCTTTCATCGGATAATTTAGAACAGCAAACGAACTAAACAAAAAACAGCAATCCACATAGTTGGAAATTGAAATGGATTACCTGTAGTCGGTATATATTCTTTCATTCCGCCATGCAAATACATCCAATAGTCTCCTAACGCCACTTCTGTTCCCCATATCGCAATTCTTCTATGCAACTCAAAAAAACCAACAATTGCAATAAATAACGGAAAAATATAACATGATACTCCTTTAAAATATCCGTTTTTCAAGTCAAACCACAATACTTTAATAAATTTCATTCCGATACTCCTTTATAACACCAATTAGAGAAATCACCAATAATCCAATTGCAAACAAAAGAATAATACTTCCTGAAAAAGAATACCTAACTTCTACACCTCGCAAAAAAATATAATGGCGAAAGCTCCTTATATGCAACAGATTGATCACTATAAATATAATCTGCAATCACATGTACAAATAGCAACAACAAAAACGGGATAAGTACGACTCCCCACTTTTGTCGCACAATTCCAGATACTGCCATACAAATACAAACCAAAAAACCACAGTATACAAAGTCTATAAACAAATATATTGCCACATACAAAAAAGGTACTGTATAATATAATTCAGCTAAAAAAGAGCCTCCAAACACACCATAAAACATATTCATAGTCACATCAGGCAAAATAGCTGGAACAACCAGTAAAGTCATCCAAAAATTAAAAATCAGCGGAAGAACCATTGCAACTCCCCCGATAAAAATACTGCTACATATTTTGCACAATAATATTTTTTCTTTCCTGTCTTTGCGATCATCATTCTTCGATATCCGCATTTCCTTTCTTCACTATATGACCAGCCATAAGGCAATGCTATCAACAACGGAAATACAAAGAAATAAATAGAACTTCCTAGTGAAAATGGTTCGCCTCCTATCCAGCAATTGAACACCGTATTAATCCCTATATGAGGATCGTATATGATATCCGTTGAATTACCAGATATAGCAGACATTCCCTCATAATACATATTTACCATATGTTCAAAACTCAACAAGGTAATAAGACACCCTAAAACAACAGATATCAAAAAAAATTTATTTTGGAAAGCTTTCTTAAGCTCTAATTTCAATACTGAACACATATTCTCACTCCCTACTTTACAATTTCAAATTCACATAAGAAGTATATTCTTCTCCTCCATTTAAATTATCTGTCAAATATATTTCCCCAGGTCACAATCATCCGGATTAATATACCAACCAATTTTCATGTTTACACTCTGTGCCGGAAGCAACGGAAAATGATAATATTTAGAACTTTCCACATCTTTACCTTCCGAATAATAACACGGACTTCCAATCCATATAACTTCATTGTCTTTTCCTTTTTCAACTAATTGAAAAATAGATATATTGCAATCTTCAGAATTTACATTCGTCACCGTCACATCCAAAATCAACATAGGACTATTCATCGCCTCATCTACTGACACCAAAACTCCACTTTGGGGATATTCAATAATTGGCATAATCTCTTCTTTCTGCACACTCGCTTCTGTTGGATTATTATACAAAGTCGCCTGATTTACTGTATATCTTATCGAAATATTCTCTTCATTTCCCTGAAGAGGCTCCTTCTTCTCCACGATGTCCCCCAGTTGGAATTCCCGTTCTTGATTTACATAATATTTTTGTTCAATTGTTTTACCCTTCCCTTTTGATATTTTTGAACATCCTGTAATTGATATTAAAATTAAGGCAATACAAAAAATAAAACTATAATTTCTATGGAACATCCCTTATACTCAGCCTCCAACTCTCTTATATTATTAAGAAGGTCAGTGTTTCTTCTGACTTTCCCTTCTCTGTTTTTCTAAGTGCATCATATCACATAATTCTGCTCTGTGCCGAAACATGTCATAATTCATATAGATTCTTGTCATAACTCGTGTTACTGCTCGCTCCGCAGCTCATAGTTTTCTATAAAGTAAAAGACACAGACCTCAAAAAGCCCATGCCTTCTCCATTTTTCTACATATACAACATCAATTTTACACAAAAATGTGCCTCCTGTACTTTTATACGCATATCTCCATGATATTTTTCTACCATTCGTTTTACACTTTTTAACCCGATACCGTGGGACTCCGAATCTTTTTTCGTTGTAAGAAAATTGCCGTATTTATCTTTTTTTATTCTCTCTGGCAAAAAACTATTTTCTATCTCCAAAATAAGAATCCCATTTTTCAAAGAAAGTTCAACACCCAAAATTTTTTCTTCCGTCTCCATTGCGGCATCTATCGCATTTTGAAGCAAATTCCCAATGATGACATTCAAATCAAAGGAATGCTTCATCTCTTCCGGTATCGCAACTTTTACAGTTGTATTCAACTGCATCTCCCTTGCTTTCTGAAGCATATAATTCAGAACACTATCTACTTCCACATTGCCGGACGATACAATCTCATTCGGCTTCTCAAAAAATTCTTCCATAGCATTCAGATATCTCTGAAATTTTGAAAAATCCTTTCTCTCTGCCATAAATCTCAGTTCCGCCAAATGATGTTTCATGTCATGCCGAAGCATCTTCATTTTTTCTACACTCCCTAGCATTACATCTATTTGATTTCTATATGCATTCATCTGATATTCTAGCAACTCCGTCTCATGCTTTTCTTCTGATAGTTTTAAAAACAAGCTGTAAAAATAAAGCATCAAAAAATTAATCAAAAATAACCCCAAACATGTAATGGTAATTCCTCTATAAGTGCTGCTTTTTGTATAAACCAATATAGTTATCAAGAAAATACTGCATAATGGTATACAAATCAAAGATAAATGATAAGTTCTTGTCCTGTTTTTTTGTCCGGATACAATTCTTCCTGCAATCAACTCACATACAAACATCAATAATATTCCGATTGCCCCATACACCTGATTATATATATTTCCGTCTTTATACGGCACAAATAGAAGTGTCACAAAAACATCACATGCCATACCTACTGCATAAATTGAGAACGTCACAAAAATATTTTCTTTCCACAGCTTTGTATACATTCGAACCAACAGACTAATACCGATTAAATTACATATCACATTTACCCACGCAAGATGAAACCGTAAAAATAATGTCGTATTTACAATCCAAAAGAGCAGATATCCAGCCACCTCTTTCACCCTGCTTAACTTTGTCTCTTCCAAAAAGATGCGGATAAATCGATACGTCACATACATGCGAAATAAATTCGACCCCGCACACACAATGATATCCATCATATTTTTATAATTCCTTTAACAATTTTTCTCTGACCTGTTTTCGCTGCGCCTGACTGATCGTCAGTACTCTCCCATTGTCCAATTCCACAGTTTCATATGTATACCGTGCGATACGCTGCTTATTTACTACATACGATTTATGAATTACAAGAAAATCTTCCGGCAATTCCTTGATAATATTTTTCAGCTTTCTGTAAAATTCCTTTTCGCCGCTTGTCGTGAGCAATCTAACTTTTCGTCCATCACTCACAAAGCAAAGAATATCTCCATAAGGCACATAATAATACCCTTTACCCAATTGGAATTCAAAGCGCTTTGTGTTTCGCCCGACAATCTTTAGTGCCAATGCAAGCGTCTCTTCAATCTTTTCTTCCTCAATCGGCTTTACAAGGAAATCCATCGGCTGCACCTTAAACAACTGCTGTGCATACGACTGTTTCCCCGATATATAGATAATCTGCATCGTATGGTTTTCCATCTGCTTTCGGATAAATATCCCCGCATCGATTCCACTCACTTCAAACAATTCGATATCCAAATACAGAATATCCAACTGTTTTCCCGTTTCTAAATAAGCACAAAGTTCTTCCCCAGAATTCCAGACTTGGATATCCATCTTTACATTTCTCTTTTTCCCATACTTCAAAACAACATCTTCTATAAAAGCACATGTATTTTTTCCATCATCACATATTCCAATCTGATACATTTCCCACCTCAAGTATATACACCCAAATTTGCAAAAAAACTCTTTAGAAAATTCTAAAGAGTTTACATCAATGCAGGTGGTGGGACTTGAACCCACACGAGGTTGCCCCCGCAAGATTTTGAGTCTTGTGCGTCTGCCATTCCGCCACACCTGCTTACTCAAGAAGCGCTTTTACTTCTTTTTATTAAATTGTTTTCTCAACATAGTGTATGCTACCATATGCTACTATAAAATGCAAGCCTTTTTTGAAATTTTTTTAATTTTTTTAACAATTGCTACTGTTCACCCAAATGAGCATCTCCGCACACAGCAGTGAACAGCAGCTGACATTTCCCTTATTTCAATTTCTGACCAATCTCAAAGCAATCAAATGTTGCAAAGTAATCTGCCGGTGTTTCGGCTCTTCGAATCAGCTTCGGCGTACCGTCTTCCTGCAGTAAAATCTCTGCCGATTTCAATTTACCATTATAATTATATCCCATCGCAAATCCATGTGCTCCTGTGTCATGGATGACTAGCAGATCTCCGATATCAATCTTTGGAAGCATACGATCTACTGCAAATTTATCATTATTTTCACACAGTGAACCTGTGATGTCATATTTGTGGTCACAAGGTGCATCTTCTTTTCCCATAACTGTGATATGATGATACGCTCCGTACATCGCAGGACGCATTAAGTTTACCGCACATGCGTCACATCCGATATATTCTTTATACGTGTGCTTCTCATGAACTGCTTTTGTCACAAGGCAGCCGTAAGGTCCCATCATATAACGTCCAAGCTCTGTGTAGATTGCCACATCACCCATGCCAGCCGGAACAAGCACTTCCTCGTATACCTTTCTGACTCCTTCTCCGATTGCTCTGATATCATTCGGCTCCTGATCCGGTCGATACGGAATTCCCACGCCCCCTGACAGATTGATGAATTTAATGTGAGCTCCGGTCTCTTTTTGCAGCTTCACTGCAACTTCGAACAAAATCTTTGCGAGCATTGGATAATATTCATTTGTTACAGTATTACTTGCCAAAAACGCATGCAGTCCGAATTCTTTTGCCCCTTTTGCTTTCAGAATCTTAAATGCCTCAAACAACTGCTCCGTTGTCATTCCGTACTTGGCATCCCCAGGATTATCCATAATGTCATTGCTGATTTTAAACAATCCGCCCGGATTATAACGGCAGCTAATCGTCTCCGGAATATGCCCGATTGCATTCTCCAAAAATTCAATATGTGTGAAGTCATCTAAATTGATAATTGCCCCCAGTTTGTCTGCATAGACAAACTCTTCCGCCGGAGTTGCATTGGAAGAGAACATGATATCTTTCCCTACTGCTCCAAGCGCCTCAGACAGCATCAATTCTGTATAAGATGAGCAGTCACAGCCACAGCCGTATTCTCTTAAAATATTAATCAAAAATGGATTCGGAGTTGCTTTTACTGCAAAATATTCTTTATAACCTTTATTCCATGCAAAAGCCTCTTTCAATGCTTTTACATTTTCACGAATTCCCTTTTCATCGTACAAGTGAAACGGTGTCGGGAATTCTTTTACAATCTCATCTAATTTTTCTTTTGTAACAAACGGTACTTTATTCATCAATGGCTCTCCCTTCATACGTCAAATTAGAATCACTATACCTTTTTTCTTTTTATTTGTCAAGAAAAAGGATAACCCCAACTTGCAGCTAAAAAAGGAACAGGCGATATTCGCCTGCCCCTTTGCATTGTTGTGTTGTGGTCTGTATAAAACTTTTAACTATTTTCTTAATCCTAATCTCTCGATTAATGTACGGTATCTTTCAATGTCAGTTTTCTTTAAGTAAGCGAGTAAACCTCTTCTCTGTCCTACCATTTTAAGAAGACCTCTTCTTGAATGATGATCCTTTGGATTAGCTTTGAAGTGTTCTGTCAACTCATTGATTCTTGCTGTCAATACAGCGATCTGAACTTCCGGTGAACCTGTGTCGCCTTCTGTTCTGGCATATTCTGCCATAATAGCCTGTTTCTTTTCTTTTGCGATCATGCTATGACCCTCCTGTTTTTCTTAAATTTAACACCTGACATTAAGTGACGGTTGGAGTATCCGGTCACCGAACATCGGTTTTTTCATACTTGATGAGTATATCATACTTTTCCACCAGTGTAAACCACTTATTTTTAAAAATTACTGTTGTGTAAATTACTGTTGAAACCTTGAAGCCACTTACGCCCATATGCGATATCCTGTTCCACCTGCTTGCGAAGCATCTCTACAGAATCGAATTTTTTTTCCGGTCTCACATACTCGTAAAGCGCTACCTCAATCTTCTTTCCATAAGCGTCCCCGTGATAGTCAAATACAAATGTTTCAATTCCCATCTGTTCTTTTTCTGAAACTGTTGGTTTGCAGCCAATATTAGAGATTCCTCCATAAAGCATGCCATCAATCTGAATTGAACTGACATAGACTCCATTGGGCGGAAGCAGTTTCTCTTTTTCTGCAACAATGTTCATCGTGGGAAATCCAAGCTTTCTCCCAAGCTGCTTACCATATTGCACTTCTCCTGTGACGGTATACGGGTATCCAAGAAGCTGTGTAACCAGTTTCATATTCCCTTTTTTCACTTCTTCTTTAATGTAAGTACTGCTGATTTCTCTATCTTCATTGCACTTCTTTTCAATCACTTCCACCTCATACCCGTATTTCCCGCTATACTGCTGCAACATATGATAATCACCTTTTTTCTGATATCCAAAGTGAAAATCCGTGCCAACCACAATATACTTGGCATGAAATTGTTTCACCAAAATTTCTTTTATGAAAGTCTCTGCTTCGATTTTCGAAACTGCCTCGACAAATGGGCATTCCACCAGATAATCTACCCTGCCCAAAAGGCGTCCTGCGCGTTCTTCGTTCGTAATCAGACTTTCTTTTTTCTTTTTTAATTTTTCGTACAAGGGCGCCATGTCAAATGCAAACACAACGCTGTCTACACCGTCATTTTTCTGATGCGCAATGACCCGCTCGATCAATGTCTCATGCCCTCTGTGAAGACCATCAAATTTCCCCAATGTAATTGCAGTCTTTTTGTCATTTTGATAGAACTGCATTCCCTTGATATATTGCATGTTTTTTCCTCTTATCGTTACTCATTTTTATCAAAAAACATTTTGACTATTTTAAACATCTTTTGTTTCTGCTGATATGCGTAAATCGCAATGAACCGTCCGGAATTACTGTAAACTCTCACATACTCTCCGTCAACCAGGTCTTTTGACTCATTGATATGCTTTTCAAAAAACATATTTCCATTGCACACAAGCGCTTCATAAGGTTCTTTAAGTGTCACCGCCTCGTACTGCTCAAACATTTCATCAATCGGAACTAATATCTCTAAAAGTGTTCCCGCTTCCTTTTTCTGTCTGACTTCCTCCAATGTGTAGCTGTCTTCCAAAGTAAACCTGCTTACTTTTGTGCGGGTGAGTTCCTCCATGCAGCCACCACAGCCGAGTTTCTCTCCGATATCATGGCACAATGTACGGATATAGGTTCCTTTGGAGCAGGAGACTTCCATCCGCACGCGCGGAAGTGAAATGTCTTTGATCCGAATCTCATAGATGACAACCGGACGAGCTTTTCTCTCAACCTCAATTCCGGCTCGCGCCAGTTCATATAATTTTTTCCCATTGACTTTTAACGCAGAATACATCGGCGGTACTTGTAAGTATTCTCCTACAAATTCCCCGATGCATCTTCCTACGGCATCATTGTCAATTCCATCCATCGCTTTTTCGGATAACACTGTTCCGGATATATCCTGAGTGTCCGTTGCCTTTCCAAGTAAAAGTACTGTCTCATATGTCTTATCCTTATCCGTCAGCATATCGCATAATTTTGTCGCTTTTCCAAGGCAGACCGGAAGAACGCCCGTCGCATCCGGATCCAATGTACCGGTATGCCCAATCTTTTTCTGTCCGAGAATCCCTCTTAGTTTTGCGACTACATCATGTGATGTAAATCCTTTTTCTTTACGTATATTAATGACTCCGTGTACCATATTTTCTTCCTTTTTATAGTTGTAAATGAATCTGTCCGGATAGATTGTTGATCACATCATGTACCGTTCCCTTCATCGTCACACCAGCCGCTTTTTTATGACCTCCTCCACCGAAATACTGTGCGATTCTGCTGACATCCACATCACCAGATGCACGCAGGCTCACTTTGTACTCATGCGGAGCAGTCTCATATAAAAGAACGGCAACTTCCACACCTTTCGTCACCCGAAGCTGGCTGACAATTCCTTCTAAATCTTTCGGTGTGACACCATGAAATTCCATCATACGCTGTGTAATATAGGATACAATACATTTTCCATCCATAAACAGAAAACTTTCAAACAATGCCCTCCCCAAAATCTGGTTCTGAGCAAACGTCTTTTCATAAAATGTCTTTTCGATGATCTCAGAGGCATTGATCCCTTTCCGCATCAGGTTCGCTGCCGCCTCCATCGTCTCCGGCGCCGTACATGAATACTGGAACACTCCCGTATCATGCACGATTCCAAGATACAGACATTCAGCCGTCTCTTTTGTGATCTTTTCTAAATCCAAAAGCCGGTATACAAGCTCCGAAGTAGAACTTGCTTCCGGGAAAATATAATTTTGATCTGCAAACGCAAGATTACTAATATGATGGTCTACGCAGAACGTCTCTTTTGCATGTTCAAAAAGCGCCTTTGAAAATCCGAGACGTTCTTTATCACCACAGTCAAGCACAATAAACAGATCGTATTCTTTTTTGTCCGACACCTCGTGACGAATCTCTTTCGCCGCCTTGATAAACTGAAAGCTATCCGGTATGTCTTCCAGATAGACATCCGCCTGAATCTCTTCATAGTTTTCTTTGATGTACTGATACAACCCAAGACAGGAGCCGACACAATCACCATCCGGACGCACATGACCGCCAATGGCAACTGTTTTTACATGTTTCAAGACTTCCTTTAACATCTTATTCTTCCTCTTCTTTTAAATCCTTTGTCACATCATCAATCATTTTCGACATTGCCACGCCATATGCGATAGACTGATCCATCACAAATTTTATTTCCGGCGTGTTTCTCATATTCAGCTTTCTTGCCAGTTCTCTTCGGATATATCCTTCTGCACTCTGAAGACCTTTGATGGTGTCTTCCTGCGCTTTCTCGTCACCGAGCACACTGATATATGCTTTGCATGTCTTCAAATCCGGTGCTACTTCCACCGCCACAACGGAAGTCATTGGTGCAACACGAGGGTCTTTGATGCCCCCGCGGATAATGTTGCTCAATTCTCTTTGCACCTCTCCGTTTACTCTTGTATTCTTAATACTGTTTTTTCTCAATTCTTTTCCTCTTTTCTTATCTTGGTATCTCTACCATCTTATAAGACTCTACTTGGTCGCCTTCTTTTACATCATTAAATTTCTCGAAGACAAATCCACATTCATAACCTGCTTTTACTTCTTTTACATCATCTTTAAAACGTTTCAGTGAAGCAAGACCGCCGTCAAAGATTACGACTCCGTCACGGATAATACGTGCAGAACATCCTCTCTCAAATGTACCGTCAAGCACATATGCACCAGCAATCGTACCTACGCCTGAAGCCTTGAATGTCTGACGAACCTCTGCATGACCGAGTATTTTTTCCTCAAATACCGGATCCAGCATACCTTTCATAGCAGCTTCCACATCTTCGATCGCATTGTAGATGACACGATATAATCTTACATCCACTCCTTCACGATCTGCAATCTCTTTTGCAGTTGCGTCTGGACGTACATTAAACCCTATGATGATCGCATTGGATGCAGATGCAAGTGTCACGTCAGATTCATTGATTGCACCGACACCACCGTGGATAATCTTTACAACGACCTCGTCATTTGATAATTTCAAAAGACTCTGTTTCACCGCTTCCACAGAACCCTGTACGTCTGCTTTTACAACGATACCAAGTTCTTTTACATTTCCTGCCTGAATCTGGCTAAACAGATCATCTAAGGACATCTTCGATTTTGTATCGTCTAACAGCTTCATTCTTCCCTGTGAAATAAATGTCTCTGCAAAGTTTCTTGCCTCTTTATCATTGCCGCATCCGACAAATACTTCTCCAGCATTTGGTACATCATTCAGACCAAGGATCTCTACCGGAGTAGAAGGTCCTGCCTCTTTGACTCTTCTTCCTTTGTCATCCATCATCGCTCTTACTTTCCCGTAAGCCGAACCTGCTGCAATGGCATCTCCGACACGAAGTGTACCTTTCTGTACCAATACTGTCGCCACAGAACCTTTTCCTTTATCAAGCTCTGCCTCGACCACAAGACCTCTTGCGCGACGGTTTGGATTGGCTTTTAATTCCAATACTTCCGCTGTCAGAAGGATCATCTCCATCAAGTCTTCGATTCCTTCTCCTGTCTTTGCAGAAACCGGTACAAAGATTGTGCTTCCACCCCAATCTTCTGCAATCAATTCATACTCTGTCAATTCCTGTTTTACACGGTCGATATTCGCACTAGGCTTATCAATCTTATTCACTGCGACAATAATCTCAATTCCTGCTGCCTTCGCATGGTTGATCGCCTCTACTGTCTGAGGCATTACACCGTCATCTGCCGCAACAACAAGAATCGCAATATCTGTGGAATTAGCACCACGCATACGCATTGCTGTAAATGCCTCATGTCCAGGTGTATCTAAGAATGTAATCTTCTCTCCATTCACTGTTGCCACATATGCACCGATATGCTGTGTGATACCACCTGCTTCACGGTCAATCACATTTGTATTACGGATTGCATCCAGAAGGGAAGTTTTACCATGATCAACGTGTCCCATAACACACACAACCGGCGGACGTTTCTTCATCTTGCTTTCGTCTTCTTCATCTTCTTTTAACAATTCTTCAATGACATCTATCACTTCTTCTTTTTCACAGAGTACTTCGAATTCCATTGCAATTTCTTCTGCTGTATCATAATCGATCTCCTGATTGACAGTTACGATTTTTCCCTGTAAGAATAATTTTTTCACAATTACAGATGGCTGAATCTTCATCGCATCTGCAAGTTCTTTGATTGTAAGTACTTCCGGAATCGTGATCATCTTAATCTTTTCTTCCACTTTTTCCTCTACCTTTGGCTGCGGCTTTGGCTGCAACGGCACATTCTTTGCTTTTTTCCCTTTCGGCACTCTTTCCTCATGGTCATCTTTGCGATAATCTTTCTTCTTATTAAAATTATCTTTTTGTTTCTGACGCTGTGGCTTCTGCTCCGAAACCACCGGTGCCGGAATAGAAGGTGTGCTCTTTCTGTTATCATTTCTTCTGTCGTTTCTTCTATTATCATCTCTGCGGTCGTCTCTTCTGTCATCACGTCTGTTGTCATCCCGCTTTTGGCTCTGATAATTGTTGTTCGGTCTTTGATTATTATTTGCTCTCTGGGCATTATTATTCTGTCTCTGTCCCTGACCGGCATTATTGTTTTTCTGACCTTGGTTATTGTTATGTGGTCTCTGACCATTCTGTCTCTGCCCCTGATTGTTTCCGCTTCTTTGTCCCTGATTGTTGTTCTGTCCATCTCGTCTCTGCGTCGGACGATTGCCCTGACGGGAACCATTTTGGGAATTCTGTGGTCTGAACACCTGCACAATATTTTTCTTCTTCGGCTCTTCTTTTGTCCCTCCGCCGCCTAAACTGCTCTTTACAAGCCCAATCTGCTCATCGCTCAATGAACTCATATGACTCGTTACCTCTATATTTTTTGCCCTAAGAACATCAAGCACTTCTTTGTTTGTTTTATTTAGCTCTTTTGCTAATTCATGCACTCTCACTTTTGTCATACTAACTACCTCCTCTATGCAATCGTATATCCTTCTGTTTCCAAGTGTTTCACAATTCCTTTTGCAAATCCTGCATCTGTCACTGCAACCATTGCCCGAAATTCTTTTCCCATTGCATGCCCCAAGGTATCTTTATCTCCATAAAAATAAATTGGCACTTCATAGAAATTACACATATTTTTAAACTTCTTTTTTGTATTGTCTGACGCATCCTCTGCCACAATCACAAGCTCCGCCATACCGGTCTTCACTTCCTTTTCGGTACAGAACTCGCCACTTGCTGTCTTTCCTGCTTTTGTGGCAAGACTGACTAACGATAATGCTTTACTCGATTTCAAGCGCATTCATCTCCTTTTCCAGTTTTTCATAAACTTCTTTTGGAATTGCCTGCTTAAAAGATCGCTCTAACCCTTTGTTTTTCACCGCTTTTTCAAAACATTCTTTTGAAAAACAAAGATATGCTCCGCGCCCATTTTTCTTTCCTGTCGCATCCAGTTCAAATGTATCTTCTGAAGTTTTTAAAACACGCATCATTTCTTTTTTACTTTTCATCTCTTGACATCCTACACATTTTCGCATAGGAACCTTTTTGTTATTACTCAACAAATCACTCCTGACTACACTAATTCATCTGGTATCTCTTCATCTGCTTCCTCAGATACTTCTGTGGAAAGATTCATATAATTTTCCGGCAGTTCACCAGCTTCAATCGCCTGTGTCTCGCTCTTGATATCAATCTTGTATCCTGTCAGACGTGCAGCCAGTCTGGCATTCTGTCCTTCTTTTCCGATTGCAAGTGACAACTGATAATCCGGCACAATTACACTTGCTGTCTTTTCATCCGGATCAGCCATTACAGAGATGACTTTTGCCGGACTAAGAGCATTCTCGATCAAGATTGCAGGATTCTCACTCCAGTTGATGATGTCAATCTTTTCTCCGCGAAGTTCACTTACGATCGCATTGACTCTCGCACCGTTCATGCCTACACATGCTCCAACCGGATCTACATCCGGATCATTTGACCACACTGCAATCTTTGTACGAGAACCGGCTTCTCTTGAGATACTCTTAATCTCAACAATGCCTTCTTTTACTTCTGCAACCTCAGACTCAAACAGACGTTTTACCAGTTCCGGATGTGTACGAGAAACTAAAATCTTTGGTCCTTTTGTTGTGTTTTTCACTTCTACGATATAGAGTTTGATACGTTCTGTAGGCTTAAACACTTCGCCTTTTACCTGCTCATTCTCAGTCAGCATTGCATCTGCTTTTCCAAGGTTAATACTTACATTCTTGCCAACATAACGCTGCACGATACCAGTCACGATATCTTTCTCTTTTTCAAAATACTGATCGTACACTACTTTTCTTTCTTCTTCACGAATTTTCTGAAGAATTAAGTTCTTTGCGTTCTGTGTTGCAATACGCCCAAATTCCTTTGATTCCACCGAAATCTGAACAATATCGCCAAGCTCAAATTTAGAGTCGATCATCTTTGCATTTGCAAGGCTGATCTCCATCACATCGTCTTCCACTTCTTCTACAACTGTCTTTTCCGCAAACACAGAGTAGTCACAAGTCTCACGATTCATCACTACTTTGATGTTATCTGCTTTTCCAAAATGATTTTTACATGCGTTAATCAGAGAATTCTCAATTGCATCTAATAAAGTCTCTTTACTGATATCCTTTTCCTGCTCAAGAATTGTCAACGCTTCTAATAATTCTGTGTTCATTTTTTCTTTCCTCCTGATTTAAAAATCCAATGCCAAACGAATCAAAGCAATCTCACTTCGTTCAAATGTCTTTGTTGTCTCATCTTCATATTCAATCGTCACGGTATCCTGATCGTATTCTTTTAGAATCCCGATAAATTCTTTCTGTCTGTCAATCGCACGGTAAGTACGGATCTCAACTTCTTCTCCGATACTTCTTGCAAAGTCTTTCTCCTTTTTCAAAGGTCTTCCAAGTCCCGGAGAACTCACTTCAAAGATATACGTATCTTCGATATAGTCTTTCTCATCCAGAATATCTGAAAACGCTCTGCTTACCACTTCACAATCGTCTACCGAAATTCCTCCCGGTTTATCAATATATGCCCGAAGATACCAGTTTCCTCCCTCTTTTACATACTCAACGTCCACCAACTCAAATCCATTGCTTTCAACGATTGGTAATAGAAGTTCTTCTGTTTTTTGTTCGTATACTTCTCTTTTAGACACTGTCAACCTTCCTTTCTTATACCAACAAATAAGAGTGAACATTACGTCCACTCTTCTGCCGATTTCTTATGTAACTATCATACACTATAGCACTCATTCTCAATAAATGCAAGGGTATTTTCAAAATTTCTCATTTCAGGGTTATCGTTTTGTTCCGATTCCATCCCGTCTTGCCAGTTTCAGACGGTTCAATGTCACTTCTTTTTCTTTATATAGAACCTTTTGCTCAACGCCTTCTTCAAGCAGATATACCTGTTCCAGTTCATCTTTTTTCTGTAGTTTGATTCCGCGCACTCCGACGGCACCTTTTTTCTTTTCCGGCACCTCTGTCGACGCAAACCTCAGAAAATATCCATTCATCGTCTGAAGCACAACGCTTTGTCCATCTGTCACAACCTGTACACAGATCACTTCATCCTCTTCTAAAAGCTTTGTCGCTGCGATGGTTCGTTTTGCCACCTGAAATTCACTTCCATCCACCTGCTTTAACATACCTTGTTTTGTCGCAAACAACAGCTTTGCCATAGAGAGACTTCCCTCATCACATACAAACACAATCTGTTCTTCGGTGCTGTTATAATTACTCAAATTATCAATTGGAGTTCCTTTATCCCTGAATTTTCCATATGGAATATCAGGCACCTTTACCTGATGCATCTTTCCTGCATTCGTAAACAGACAGATTTTTCCCGTATTGATGCAAGAAACCACATATTTGTTCTCCGAGTCTGCCGCTTCCCTGTTTCTTTCATAGGTCGACATATCCACCGTTCTTGCATATCCAAAACGATCCATTAAAAATACAACTTCCTGCTCTTCGATCTTCTTTTCTTCAAACACTGCTTCTTCTGCATTTTCAACAACCGTCCGTCGTTTTCTTGCATATGCTTTCTTGATTACATCTAGATCTTCTATAATAACTTGCGCCATTGAATCGTAATTGTTTAAAATATCTTCATAGCGGACAATATTTTTAAGTGTCTGCTCATGTTCCGCCTGCAATGCTTCAATCTCTAACCCGATCAGTTTGTACAGGCGCATCTCTAAAATAGCTGTTGCCTGCCGCTCCGTAAATCGAAGCATCGAAGCCATTTTCTTTGAAATATTGGACTTGAATTTGATATTCTCTGTGACACCGTCCGTCAGACATGCTTTTGCCTCTTTGATCGACTTGCTGCCACGCAAAATTTCAATAATCAAATCAATGACATCACATGCCTTGATCAAACCCTCCTGAATCTCTTTTTTATCCAACTCTTTTGCAAGCAGTGTCTTGTATTTTCTCGTCGCAATGTCAAACTGGAAATCTACATGATGCTCGATAACTGATTTCAGTCCCATCGTCTCTGGTTTCCCATTGGCAACGGCAAGCATATTCACTCCAAATGTATCTTCCAGACGAGTCTTTTTGTAAAGCATGTTCTTTAAGTTTTCCACATCTGCATCTTTTCGAAGTTCCAGCACAATCCGAATTCCTTCTTTGGATGACTGATTGGAAATATCTGTGATGTCATTCGTCTTTTTGCTCTCCACAAGGGACGCCACATCGTTTAAAAATTTTCCGATTCCTGCACCGATCATTGTGTAAGGAATTTCTGAAATCACAAGACGTTTCTTTCCGCCTTTCAATTCCTCCACTTCCACTTTTCCGCGAATCTTAATCTTTCCGGCTCCCGTCTCATAAATGTTCAAAAGATCGTCTTTGTTGACTACGATACCGCCCGTCGGAAAATCCGGTCCTTTGATATGTTTCATCAACTGCTTTGTCGTGATCTCACTGTTTTTCATATATGCTTTCACCGCATTGATCACTTCGCCTAAATTGTGTGTCGGAATACTCGTCGCCATTCCGACCGCGATTCCCTCTGCACCATTCACCAAAAGATTCGGAATACGAACTGGAAGCACCTCCGGCTCTTTTTCTGTCTCGTCAAAGTTCGGAGCAAAGTCCACAACTCCTTTATCCAAGTCCGCAAGGAATACCTCCTGTGTCAGTTTTGCAAGACGAGCCTCCGTGTAACGCATCGCAGCAGCGCCGTCTCCCTCGATAGAGCCGAAGTTTCCATGTCCGTCCACAAGAATCATTCCTTTTTTGAATTCCTGCGCCATTACGACCAGCGATTCGTAGATGGAACTGTCTCCATGCGGGTGGTATTTACCCATCGTATCCCCGACGATACGCGCACATTTTCGATATGGTTTATCATAGCGGATACCAAGTTCATGCATATCATAAAGCGTTCTTCTCTGCACCGGTTTCAGACCATCTCTGACATCCGGCAACGCTCTCGCCACAATGACACTCATCGCATAATCGATATATGATTTTTTCATGATATCCGAATATTCGGTTCTTATAATTTGTGAATCCTGCATCTTTTGTTGCCTCCTATATATCTAACTCTGCTTCTGTCGCATTTTCATAAATAAACGCACGTCTCGGAGGCACTTCACTTCCCATCAGCATCTCCGTCACGGAAGATGCCATTCTCGCATCTTCAATCTCGACAAGCTTTAGCATTCTCGTCTCCGGATTCAGCGTTGTCTCCCACAACTGGTCTGCATCCATCTCACCAAGACCTTTGTATCTTTGCAGCGTAAATGGTCCTTTCTGACGTTTGCGATAGCGCTCCAGTGCTTTGTCGTCGTACAGATATTCCTCTTCCCCTTTTTTCGGCATCGCCTTGTAAAGCGGAGGCATCGCAATATAGACATGTCCTTCAAAAATCAACTCCGGCATAAACCGATAGAACAATGTCAATAATAATGTAGAAATGTGAGCGCCATCCACGTCCGCATCAGCCATAATAATAATCTTGTTATAGCGGAGTTTGGTGATGTCGAAATCATTACCATACCCTTCCGAAAATCCACAGCCAAAGGCATTGATCATCGTCTTGATCTCCGCATTGGCAAGTACCTTATCGATACTTGCTTTTTCCACGTTCAAAATCTTTCCGCGGATTGGCAGAATTGCCTGATAAGAGCGGTCTCTCGCCGTCTTTGCGGAACCTCCCGCAGAATCTCCCTCCACGATAAAAATCTCGCATTTGTTTGCATCTCTGCTCTCACAGTTTGCAAGCTTTCCATTGCTGTCAAACGAATATTTCTGCTTCGTCAACAGATTCGTCTTTGCCTTCTCCTCCGTCTTACGGATTTTTGCCGCCTTCTCCGCACAGCTGATTACTTTTTTAAGCGTATCCAGATTCCGGTCAAAATAGCGCACGATCTCCTCTCCGGTCACCTTTCCGGTTGCCTTTGATGCATCTGGATTGTCAAGCTTTGTCTTCGTCTGCCCTTCAAAACGCGGATCCGGATGCTTGATTGAAACAATCGCCGTCATTCCGTTGCGGATATCTGCTCCTGTAAAATTGCTGTCCTTCTCTTTTAAAATGCCAAGTTCTCTCGCGTACTGGTTCATCGCCGTCGTAAACGTCGTCTTAAATCCCGTCAAATGCGTTCCGCCCTCTGCATTGTAAATATTATTACAAAATCCGAGTACATTCTCATGGAACTCATTCACATACTGGAATACAACTTCCACTTCGATTCCTTCTGATTCTCCCTTAAAATAAATCGGATCATGTATCGCCTCTTTTTTCTGATTCAGATCACGGATAAATCCAAGGATTCCGTCTTCCTCATGATATTCAATATGTTCTGTCTGCGCTCCGCGTCTGTCCTCAAAAATAATCGTCAGATTCGGATTCAGATACGCAGTCTCATGGAGACGGCTTTTTACTTCCTCCGCCTTGAATCTCGTCTTCTCAAAAATCGTGTCGTCCGGCAGGAAATTCACTTCTGTACCCGTTTTTCTCGTCTTTCCAATAACCGGAAGCAACCCGTTTTCAAGCTCTACAACCGGAATCCCCCGCTCGTATCGGTCGTGATGAATTGCACCTTCCCTGCTGATCTTGACATCCATATAAATAGAAAGTGCATTTACAACCGAAGAGCCAACCCCGTGCAGCCCGCCACTTGTCTTATAAGCTGTATCATCAAATTTTCCGCCTGCGTGAAGTGTCGTATATACAATACGTGCTGCGGATACCCCTTTTTGGTGCATTCCGACAGGGACACCTCGCCCATTGTCGATCACCGTTGCAGAGCCATCTTTTTCCAGTATGACCTGAATCTTGTCACAGTACCCCGCAAGATGTTCATCTACCGCATTGTCCACAATCTCATAGATCAAATGATTGAGCCCCTTCGTAGACACACTTCCAATATACATTCCCGGTCTTTTTCTGACCGCTTCCAGTCCTTCTAATATAGAAATACTATCTGCATCATATGTATTTTGTTTCGCCATTTACTTAAAGTCCTCTCTTTTTCATACTGCACCCATCATAACACAAACAAAGGTTCGTTTCAAATAAATTCTTCTACCCTACGATGACTTTTGCTAAAACGTCTGACAACAGCTCCATCGCATTTCGCATTTCCTCCACGGTGTTTGTCTGGGCGCCTGCCTCGATCAAAAGGGATTTTGGCATCATGTGGAGACTGTAACGGTACCCTTTCAGATAGATTTTCCTTGCAAATCCCGGATACATACTCTCTGACGCAAGCTGCATCTGCAAAGAAAACGACAGGTTATCCTGAATATAAGGATTCGGAAGATATGCGATATCTCCATTCGCCTTTGTTCTGCTAAGCCCATTGAAAAACATGATCTTTGCTGCCTGTTTTCCATTTGCCTCCGTCACCAGATGTGTATCATTGCCGACCCCATCACGGTGCAGATCAATCACAACCTCAATACTTGGATTTTCTTCCAATATTTTTCTGACTCCCACTTCCGAAAATTCATACGCTTTACTTCGGTCTAATTTTCCGTCGATCAAATCATACACACCGTCATGATGGATGGTAGAAATTCCCTTCGCATTCAAAAGCTCTGACAAATATGCTCCCATCCCGACGATACTAGTGCCGACATCTCCCTCCACAGAGTCCACAAAAGTCTCCTGAGAGTGAGTGTGAAAGATAAGTACTTTTGGTCCTTCCCCACTTGTGTCAATATGCATATCTTTTGCGAGAAGCTCATCCACATTTAACTGCTCCTGCCCGATCATCGTTGTGCTGTCCACCGTATAATAATGGCTCACCAGATAGTTAAAATCCCGCAGCTGATCTATCGATACAGTCACCGGTTCTGTTTTCACTTCCTTGGCATCTTTTTCTGCGTGACTTCCGTCCCCGTTGATCAGATTCCCATTCTCGTCCACCTCATTTTCATCTGCCGCCTGCCTTGCCATGATCATTTCATAGGTCGCAGTATCTTCAATTTCAGATTCATAAGTTCCTTTTCCTTCCACATAACTTCCAAGGGGAATCATCTGCATCGCTTTTTTTGCGATCCATGTATTCCAATCTGTCTTTTCTTCTTTTTCCGCATAGAAAAGTCCTGGCATAAAAGACCTTTCTGTCATTCTCACAAGATTTTCCCGCAGACTCCCCTTCCATTCTTCCGTAATCTGCGTTCCCCCTTGAAATAATATATATATGCCAAGACAAAAAATCAAACTGCCCAACAATATTGCTAAACTCTTATTTTTTCTCATATTTCTCTCCTAACAGAATCTTTAGAGCTTTAACAATATATGCCGTTTTTTTGATAATTATGAGCATGTCCTCTCCGAAAACAAAATATTTAATCCCTCAGAAATCGTATATCCGATTCGTTTGATTGTCTCATCAATATCTTTCGGGGTCACAAACATTCCATTTAAATGCGGAGAGATCAGTTCTTTTATCAGTTCATATTTCTCCGTCGCATTATATCCCTGCAAAACGACCCCCACACCTTTTAGTGTCTCGGATGTCTCCAGTGCCGCAATCAAATTTTCCATCGTGTCATTGACAATCGTAGCTGCATCTACAACCGTCGGCACACCAATGGCAATGACCGGAACCCCGATTGTCTCTTCTGTAATTCCGTTTCTGTGATTCCCCACACCCGAGCCCGGATTAATTCCCGTATCTGCAATCTGAATGGTTCGATTCAGTCTCTTGCTGTTCCTTGCGGCAAGCGCATCCACTGCAATAACCAAATCCGGCTTTGTCTCTTTTACAATCCCTTTGATGATCTCTAATGTCTCCATACCGGTCTGCGCCATAACCCCTGGAACGATTGCACTTGTCATGTGCACAGCATCTTCCCCCATTGCGTATTTACCATACTCTTTTACAATATGTCTTGTAATTGCCAGATTATCCACTACATGTGGTCCTAATGCATCCGGTGTCACCTGGCGGTTTCCAAGACCTGCCACCAATACAACATAGTCCTCTTTTTCGATTTTTATGAGCTCTTTGATATATTTTGCCAGTTCTTCTGAGATTTCCCTGTGGTACTCCTCGTCTGGGACGGCCATATTCGGTGCTTCCATCGTAATATATGTGCCGACAGGTTTCCCCATCGCGCGGGCTCCTTTTTCCGTCTCAATCTTTACTTTCGTGATTCGTATCTCCCGCTCTTTGTCATACTCTTCTTCCAAGATAACTCCCTGAACTTCCACATGATCCGATTCAAATCGCTCTTTTTCCTCCAATGCTAAATCTGTATGAATACTATACTTTTCCAACATCTCAACTTCTCCTTGTAACTTTATTTTTTAGTTTTCACAAAAAAAAGAGAATTATGTATTGACAAGCCACAATAGTTATTTTACAATGAATGAGTATGTTTCAGTAGAACGTTCCGTGTCCGGGTCTGCTGAACAAAAGATGAATTTTATATCACATATATTGGAGGTGTTCAGATTGGCTAACATTAAATCTGCAAAAAAAAGAATTTTAGTAAACGAAACAAAAGCTGCTAGAAATAAAGCAATTAAATCAAGAGTAAAGACTTCTATTAAAAAAGTAGATGCTGCTGTTGAAGCAAAAGATCAGGCTGTTGCTGTTGAAGCATTAAAAGCTGCTATCAAAGAGATCAACATGGCTGGAAGCAAAGGTGTTTACCACAAAAATACTTGTGCTAGAAAAGTTTCTCGTTTAACAAAAGCTGTTAACGGAATTGCTTAATTTTTATTAGGAAATATATTATAAGACAACCATACCGTCATATGGTTGTCTTTTTTTAGCAACAGTTCAGCCAGGTACAAAGTCACAAAAATCTGAGTGAAGGAGTTTTTTATGAACACTGTTTTTCACGAAATCGAACCGATTTTTAATAAGGACTCAAAAATATTGATTCTCGGCTCTTTCCCCTCTGTAAAGTCACGAGAAGGACACTTCTTCTACAATCACTCCCAAAATCGTTTTTGGAAGGTGCTCGCACAGGTCTTTAACTGTGAGGTTCCAAAGACAATCGAGGAGAAAAAGCTTTTCCTTCTGACCAATCAGATCGCAGTGTGGGATGTGATTGCTTCCTGCGAGATCAAAGGTTCCAGCGACAGCAGCATCAAAAACGTCGTTCCCAATGATCTGAATCGAATCTTGTCTGTCTCCCATATCGAGCAGATTTATACAAACGGCAACGCCGCATTCCAGCTTTATGAAAAATACTGCAAAAGTCAGACACATATGGACGCAATAAAACTGCCATCCACAAGTCCCGCAAACGCAGTCTATTCACTGGAGAAACTTGTAGAGATTTGGAAAAGCATCACCCCATATACTGCACACAAAAAGTAGGTAGTGCATTTAATGCATCTACCTACTTTTCATTATAACGACTAGTTATTGATCAATTTATCCTCGTCGCTCCAGCTGTATAATTTACGGATTTCTTCTCCGACAATTTCTGATGGATGTTCTGCTGCAAGTTTTCTCATTGCTTTGAAGTGTACCTGGCTTCCTGCTAATGACATATCTAATAAGAAGTCTTTTGCAAATGTACCATCTTGAATATCTGATAAGATTTTCTTCATTGCTTTCTTTGTATCTTCTGTGATGATCTTTGGTCCTGTAATGTAATCACCGTATTCTGCTGTGTTTGAGATAGAGTATCTCATTCCGGCAAATCCGCTCTGGTAAATCAAGTCTACGATTAATTTCATCTCGTGGATACATTCGAAGTAAGCATTTCTTGGATCATATCCTGCTTCTACCAATGTCTCATACCCTGCCTGCATCAATGCGCAAACACCACCACAAAGTACTGCCTGCTCACCGAAAAGGTCTGTCTCTGTCTCTGTACGGAATGTTGTCTCAAGCACACCTGCTCTTGCTCCACCGATTGCAAGCGCATATGCAAGTGCGATATCCTGTGCTTTTCCTGTCGCATCCTGTTCTACTGCCACAAGACAAGGAACACCTTTGCCTACTTGATATTCACTTCTTACTGTGTGACCAGGTCCCTTTGGCGCTACCATTGTAACATCTACATTCTTTGGAGGTACGATACATCCAAAATGAATGTTAAATCCGTGTGCGAACATTAACATATTTCCTTCTTCAAGGTTTGGTTCAATATCGTTTTTGTATAATGCAGCCTGCTTTTCATCATTGATCAAAATCATAATAATATCGGCTTTTTTTGCTGCCTCTGCCGCTGTGTATACCTCAAATCCTTGTTCTTCTGCTTTTTTCCATGATTTGCTGCCTTCGTAAAGACCGATAATGACATTGCATCCGGATTCTTTTGCGTTCAATGCATGCGCATGTCCCTGACTTCCGTAACCGATTACCGCAATTGTCTTTCCTTCTAATAATGATAAGTTACAATCTTCCTGATAATAAATTTTTGCCATAGCTGTTACCTCCTAAACCCTTCTCATGAATATATAGTTAAGGACCTTTGCCCCTAGCTTTCTACGTTAATCATCAATTACTTTGATACCTTTTGACCCTCTTGACAAGGCTGTGATTCCTGTTCTTGCAAGCTCTAAAATCTCATATCCCTGCAGGAGATTCAAAAAAGCCTCTACTTTCGACTGATTTCCTGTCATCTCAAGCATCAACGACTCTCTCTCCACATCGACAATCTTCGCTCTGAAAATATCAGCAACAGAAATAATCTCTGCTCTCTCAGATGCATCTGCCATCACTTTGACCATAATAAGCTCCCTGCAAACCGACTCTCCATCCGCCAAAATCTTAATATCAACGACATCTTCCAATTTGCGAAGCTGCTTCTCAATCTGAGACAAAATCAACTCATCCCCGCTTGCAACAACCGTAAGTCTTGTAAACCGTTCATCCGTTGTAATTCCTGCTGTGATACTGTCAATACTGTATCCTCGTCTGCTGAATAATCCGGCAACGCGACTTAACAATCCCGCATTGTTATTTACCAATAATGAAAATACTTGTTTCCTCATAACATCCCTCTACTTTCTTATTTTCAAAAACAGAGTGCGTTCTGTTTTTATATATTATCAACTAGAAACCTATTTGTCAATACTTTTTCTAAATGTCACTTTAACTTTTTACTGCGCTGCAATGCGCTCTGCCAGATCATTCAGATAAACCCACCGTTCCATCTTTTCTTCCAGCTGTTTTTCTGCGAGCTCTTTTTCTAAAGTAAGTTCAGAAAGTTTCGCAGAGTTCGTTGCATTCGCCATCATATCCGCATCCAGCTTTTCGAGTTTTTCCTCCAGCTTGGCAATATCTTCATCAATTGTCTCAAACTCCTTCTGCTCCATATATGAAAATTTCAACTTTGTCGGACGATTCTGTTTCCAATCATTTTTCCCGGTACTCTTTTTCGTCTTCACTTCCTCTTTTGGCACTTCCCGCTTCTGCTTCGCCTCTATGTAATCCGTGTATCCGCCCTCGTACTGCTGCAAATGTCCATTTCCATCAAATTCAAAAATGCGGTCCACCACGTTATCCAAAAAATAGCGGTCATGCGATACCGTGATCACAATTCCCTGAAACGAGTTCAGATAGTCCTCTAAAATTGTCATTGTCGGAATATCGATATCATTGTTCGCCTCATCAAATATGAGTACGTTAGGCGCAGCCTGCAGGACACTTAACAGATAAAGTCTCTTCTTTTCACCGCCCGATAATTTTTCAATTGGCGCATACTGCATATCCGGCGTAAATAAAAACCGCTCCAACATCTGCGAACCTGTAATTCTTCCATCTTTCGTCGGAATATACTCGGCGATATCCTTCACAAAATCAATCACCCTCTGGCTCGTATTCATTTCTGGAAGTTCCTGTGCAAAATAACCAATTCGAATCGTCTCACCAATCTCAATCGTTCCCTCATCCGGCTCAACAAGTCCCGCAATCATTTTTAACAACGTCGATTTGCCACAGCCATTTGGTCCTACAATTCCAAGATTCTGATGCTTCAATACAATATAATCAAAATCGTCAATCAACTTTCGCTCCCCGTAGCTCTTGCTGACATGGTGGAGCTCAATCGTCTTCTTGCCCATTCTCGTTTCCACAGAATCAATCTCTGCCAAACGATCCATCTCCGGAGCTTTCCCGTTTTTCAACGCTTCCAGACGTTCCAGTCTCGCTCTCTGCTTCGTCGTTCTCGCACGACATCCACGTTTCGCCCACTCAAGTTCCATTCTAAGCACACTTTGGCGTTTCCTCTCTGACGCAAGCTCCATCTCCTCACGCTCTGCCTTCATTTCCAAAAACTTCGAGTAATTCGCCTCATATCCATATAACTTTCCACGGCTGATCTCCAAAATCCGATTGGTCACCTTGTCCAAAAAATAACGGTCATGTGTCACCATAATCACAACACCTTTATATCTCTTTAGATAATCTTCCAGCCAGGAAATCATCTCACTGTCCAAATGGTTGGTCGGCTCGTCCAACAGCAAAATCTCAAACGAAGATGTCAGCGTTTTCGCAAGCGCCACCTTTTTCTTCTGTCCTCCCGAAAGATGCTCAATCTTCATCTCATGGTCCGTGATTCCAAGTTTGTTGAGTGCACTCTTCACCTCACTTTTCAATGTCCAGTCATTTTCCGCTATGCCGTCAAACGCATACGACAAAACCGTTGCATCTTTTGGAAACACGGGATGCTGCGGAAGATACGCGAGGCGAATCCCATTCTGCTTTACAATCTGTCCCTCATCCGGCTCCTCCACACCTGCAATCATACGCAGCAGAGTCGTTTTCCCGGTACCATTGATTCCAATAATCCCAATTTTATCCCCCTCTTGAATTCCAAAAGAGACATCATCAAAAATCGTCTTTTCACCAAATATTTTACTGACATGTTCTATATTCAATATGTTCATTTTCAACACTCCTCATTTATTCTCTGAAAATATCATAAAGGATTTTTCAGTCTGCGTCAATTTCTGAAATCACACATCGCCTGTTTATGAATATAATAATAAAAAATGAAAGAGGAATTCAGACATGAGTATGCCAAAAATCGAGTGCACAGATATCAACAAATGTTGTGCCGCCACTTCCCTGTTACAATCTATCGCATTGGAGGAAACCGCAATCTCGCATATTTTAAATGCTGAGGGTGAAAAACTGCAAAAAGCCATCTCAATGGAACATTGCAGCCATAAAGATTTGATCGAAGTAAATCAATCCGTAGAAAATATGGTGGAAAAAATCACAAATTTAGAAATGGTCCTGAAGTCAAAATTAGATCTGATCAAACCGATTTTAGAAGACTGTGACAAAAAACCACATTCCTGCGCTTGCGACTGCAAATGTAAAGACGAAAAATAAATTTAAATCAGCAAAACTCCTCCCGGCCGGAATTTTTCGTTCCGTCTGGGAGGAGACTAAAATTATGCTTATAAATCATGTTGCTTTATATAATCGAGCAATGCCTCGCATCCTTCTTTCACATCTCGATATGTCACATCGAAATTCCCGGTATACCACGGATCCGCGATTGCCCTTGGCTCCCTGCCAAAATCAAGAAGCATATGATTCTTTCCTTCCGGGTCTCCACCCGCAATTCTTGTCATGTTGCGAATGTTTGCCTCATCCATCCCGATCAGATAATCATACTCCTTGTAATCTTTTTTCGTCATTTGAACCGCCCTGTGTGGAAGAACCGGAATTCCCACTTCCCGCATCTTGTTCACCGTTCCGTAATGCGGACCGTTGCCGATCTCCTCACGGCTTGTTGCCGCGGAATCGATGTAAAATTGGTCTGTGAGACCTTGCTTGTTGACCATGTCTTGAAATACAAATTGGGACATGGTAGAACGGCAGATGTTGCCGTGGCAAATAAATAGTACCTTTATTTTCTCCATTTTATCTCCTCATATCCTCTCAAAGCCTTATAAATACTGGCTTTTCAGCCTTTGTGCATTTTTTACTTGAAAGGTTCTTTTTCTTATAAATTCTTGTATTTTCTCATGTTTTTTCGGGCATTTGTGGTACAAATGGGTTATTTTTAAAGTCCCAAATTCCTTATGAGATAAGGCTTACATGAGTTGTTTGTGCATGTTTTTGGGTTATAAACTTTTTCTTTTCCAGTTCATCCCTTGCTTCTTTTAATCTGGCAAGTTCTTTCTTTGCATCATCATAGCCGGTATGCGTATAAATATTAAGTGTTACAGATACATCTGAATGCCCCATCAGATATTGCAGTGTCTTTGGGTTCATCCCTGAATTGGCCATATTTGTACAATAAGTATGCCTGCATACATGAGGAGTAATTGGCGGCAACTGCAACAAATGTTCACGATTATATTTTTCTCTTGCATGCTGCATGTACTTTTCCCAGTGAAGTGCAACCATTGGTCTTCCATTCTTATCCAGAAACAGAAATCCTCCATATCCATCCACCATCGGCTCACGTTTTGGTTTCCTTCTATTCTTCAAGATTCGAAGAAATGCCTCTTTTACATCCGCTTCCATTGGAAGTAACCGCGTACCACTTGTTGTCTTTGTAGATACGATGATATACTTCATTTCTCGAGTTCTTTGCAACTGATGATTCACATTGATAATATCTTCTTTAAAGTCCAAATCTTTTACAGTAAGCCCACAAAATTCAGATATTCTAAGACCTGTCTTGAATAAGATATAAAATGCATCATAATACTGATTATAATGTGGATCATTCTTTACAAACTCGAGAAATTTTGCTTCATCTTCCGGAGAAACAGCTTGTCTTTTCTGACTGTCATTAACAAGTACTGTACCTAATTCAAATCCAAATGGATTTTTTAGAATCAAGTCATCATCCACAGCCATTTGAAAAGCAGGTCTTAAAACACCTCTGATGGAATGAATGGAACTATATCCTCTACCATCTCTTTGTAGTTTTATCAGAAAAATCTTTGCGTCAGAAAGTTTCACATCATCCACTTTCTTATAAGCGAATTCTTCCTTTTTCAATACATTCACCACAAATTTGTAATTCGCTAAAGTATTATGCTTTACTCCTGTTTTCAGGGAAAGATATCGTTCCACAAGTTCAAGCACTGTAATGTTACTTCCTGTAATCCCTTGCATCTGTAAGGACTGAACTTTTCTTTCTTTTTCCCTGAGAGAAAGATCTGCCCGTTTACCTTCCGGCATCTTATCTGCTTCTGTCAATCTCCAACTATATAATATTTTACGCTTACCAAGTGAATCTGTATATTTATAGCGGTAACGTCCACTTGGTTCCTGCCATTCTCCTTGCTGGAGAACTCTGCCTTTATCATCACGTCTCTTTGAAATCATATCCTACCTCCAAGGGGACGCAACATGATATTGTTAGTATATCATGTAACCCCTAATTCGAACACCTCCTTCTTTTAAATTTCATTTTATATCGCACTGAGTGTATCAATAAATTTTTCAAATCTTGTTCGTTTTATCTGTACACGATTCCCATTCCAAAGCAAATACTCTGCATTTGGATTGTCATTGACTAACTTACGAAGCTTTCCTTCTCCAATACGAAAATAGGATGCTGCCTCTTCAATGGATAATGTATACTTCTTCCAATAAGGTATATCATAACTTGTCATTTGTATGCCTCCTTCTATTATCTTTGTTTTTGACATTGGCGGCTGGCAAAGGTATCTATAAAGACTGCCAATGCCAAAGTAGTTTTTTGCCAATGTCATCCTTTATTCTGTTGTCAACGCAACTGTTTTTCTTCCCTGACACCAGTCGTAGCTCATTCTGTTTTCCAGCTGCTTTCTTGCATCTCTTCCTGTTCTGGAAGAAATCCCATAGGCTAGTAGTTCTGCCTCTAATTCTTCTAAACACATCACTTTTCGTTTGGTTAATAACTCCAGGATCAACTTCTGTGCCTTTTCCAGTTTCGTTTCCTTTTTCGTTCCTGCTTTCCCCATCAGCAGATCTTCAATGGATATATCATATTCCCCTAACCATTTTAAGCCTTCTTCTCCTAAAGAAAACGCTACCGGATTTTCCTTCTTAGCAAGAGAATCCTTTTGCTGATATACCACTCGGATATCCTGTTCCTTCTCTTTTTCCACCTTTTCTACAAATAAGATGCTTCGTACTGCCGCTGCGATATCAATGGATCCCAAGGAACGGTAATCGCTCTGACTTCCCGATGACTTATTCAAATGTCCAATGAGAACAATGGCACATCCAGTTCTCTCTGCAATCGTACTGAGATGTCGAAATAAGGGACGGATCTCATTCGCCCGGTTCATATCCACATTGGCTCCCAGATAAGCCTGTATGGGATCCATGATCATGAGGCGTACATTATTCTGTCGGATGGCTTTTTCAATCCGATCGTCCGTCATAGAAAGCTGTTTTTCATCTTCATTGATGAAGCGTACTCTTGTCATATCTGCACCACATTTTGCTAATCTAGGCTTAATGGTATCTGCTATCCCATCCTCTGCTGTTTGATACAACACATTAAAGGGTTCTATGGGAAGTGCATTGGGAAGTTCTTTTCCATTTGTACAGTATGCGGCGATTGCCATTGCAAGCCACGTTTTTCCTTTTCCCGGATTCCCCTGGATCAAAGTAACCTTTCCAAAGGGAATGAACGGATACCATAACCACTGGACCACCGTTTCCTCAACCTCCGACATCTTCATGACTGGAACTGGTTTTTCCCTGGCATCTCTCCAACACATCTGCTTTGCCATATTTTCTACCGGAACTTCTGCTACCAGACATTCATTCCAGTCTTTCTTCACCGGTTCTAATCGGTACACACTCAGTTCCTCCGGAATAAGAGAAACAAACTGCCTGCATCTCTCATTTCCAGGCTCATCATTATCCAGACACAAGTAGATGGAATGGATATAAGGATATTCTGTATACATCCGTTTCATTGCTTTTTCACTCAATCCTCCCAGGGAAATATAACTATGCTTTTCCCAGTCTTCCAGAACTACAGTGATATAAGACAAAAGATCAATGGGAGATTCAAACACAAATAGTTTTTCATCCGTTCCTATATGGCCAAATCCATAGGCTTTTTCCGAACCTCTTGCCTCCCCACGATATCGGTTCTCATCGGTTCCCCGCATAGCTGCATATCTGGGATTCTGTTCTTTGTCTCTTCCAACGAATACCACATTGTGATAGTTTTTACTTTCATAAATATCCCCCTTTGCAATCATCTGATCTACCAGCTGTTCCGATAGTTTCCTCTGCTCAATCAGATACTTCCTTGCAATCTCACAGCTTTCATTTCTTTCTGGCAGTTCCAATCCAGGCAAGGGGATGGGGCAGACCTTCTGTCTGCCTGCATCTTCCTTCGCCGTTCTTCTGTTGGTTTCTCCAACTCCCTCCTCTTCTAATAATTCTTTAACTGCCTCTGCAAAAGAAAGACCGTAGAATTCTTTCATAAAATCAATGGCATGACCGCCTTTATTCTGACTAAAACGATACCATTCGTTCTTGTTGATCATCACACTGTCATGTCGTAACCACCGGTATTCCTTTCCACATCGTTTGAACTGTTCTCCCCTCCCAGAAAGAAAAACATATAAATCGGTATCATCTGCCCTTTGGATCTGTTCTCTTGTATATTCTTCCATCTTCTAAAATTCCTCCTATAACTCCATTCCATGATGTTTCTTCTTTGGTTTCATGATTCTCACTGCTTCTTTTGTTTCTGTGGATTGCTCCCGCTTGTTTGTTTCTGGAAGAGAGACACCTTCTCCTTCCTCTGCCATCAAAACTTCCACATGATTTTTGATCCCCTCATACTTTCGTAGCATCGCATGGATCCGTTTATCTTCTTTTCGTAAAGCAGCTATCTCTTCTGATAAACTAGCGGCTTCTCGCTTCCATTGTCCTTCTGGAATCTTCCCACTTGGGTCTAGATTTTCTTTTAAGATTCTTTCCGAACGATAATATCCGCTAAGTTCCTTCTTATGTTCCTCTTTGAATCTTTCCCTGCCAAAATATTTGTTCTTTAATTCCAGATAAACAGGTCTCGTTTCAAAATACTCTTTCATTGCATAAAGGTTGCTATTGATACTTCGCAGAGTAGACAGTTGTTGATTCAATCGCTGACTTACCTCTTTTAACTGAGTATCTAATTCCTGAATCTTCTCTGTCAGCTGTTCCGGGGTTCTCACATCCTGCTCTTCCAGAAAGCGGATCGTCTCTGCAAATTGTTTCAGATTTATATTCTTCGCCTTTTGTGTTCCATAAGCGTAGGATTCTGCAACTTCATTTCTCTTGTCGTAATAGCTTCTCAGATAATCCGCTAAGGTTGGCTGATGTAAGAACAGCATCCGTTCCATCAACTGGCTTTGTCGAAGCAAAGACCATTGAAGAAGATTCTTTGCCCGTTCTTTCATATCATTCAAGGCACGGATAAGTCGGTTTAAACTTCCCAGTGCAGTTGAAATTCCTCTTGCTTCCATTGCCTGTACATTCGGTCCTTCATGCACCATCGGGATCTTATCAATCCCTCGTTCCTCATAAGATCTGGCATCGACTCTTTCTGTAAGTCCTTTTTCTTCATACAGTTCGTTACACATCTTCGCCCAGGCACTTCTCAATTCTTCCAAGGTTTCTTTCCTGCTCCAATCCGTTGTATGTACCGCCCGAAATACCGGTTGTCCTTTCTGATTCAAAACCGGCTGTCCATCCGGTGTTAATACTGGAATCTTTTTTTGTTTTTGTCCCCAGGTACCATCTTCCTGTAAAGGGCGGATGGGAACCATGATGTGCATATGGGGATTTGGGATTTTATCCTTTGCCTTCTTCGGATCATGGATCGCCAGATCTGCAATCATCCCTCTTGCGACTAACTGTTCTTCTACAAATCTTCTTGCAAGCTCAATATTTTCTTCCATAGAAAACTCATTCATCAAGGCAATATCAAAGCTGTGTGCCAGCTGTGCTTTCTTATTTCCTTCAATCCATTCCACCTCATTCCAAAGGGTCTCCCTGTCTTTGAGTCTCTCCGGAGCCTGTTTAGGAAGATGGATCTCCGCTAATACCACACCGCCTTTTCTCGTATAATCACTTACTTCTCCATAATAAGTACATTCCAGTTTTGCACCGGCTCGATAAGCAGCACTGGCAATGGCAGACTGTCCTTTTCCTCTGGATAATTGATTCAGATGAAAGTGATAACATCCCATCTTACTCATCTCCCTGTGGCAGTTCACCTCGTTGCATCGCCTTTAATAGTGCTTCCTCTTCTGCTAATTCTCGTTCTTTTACTTCTGCAGTTTCCGCCCGTCCACGAACCATTTCATGAACGACATCACAAAACTTACAAGCGGGATTATGAAGAAGTTCATCCATCAGCTGATAAAATTCCGCCTCTGTCAGATATTTGGTATCTTTACAGATAGCTTCTATGGCTGCTCCTTTCTGGATCAACAGATGAGTTCGTGCCTTTCGTTTTTTCTTTTTCTGTGTATCCAGATAATTCAAGGATCTCTGGATCCTGTGTTCTGCCTGTTCCTTCTCAAGCTTTGCCTGTTTCAATGCAGCTTCTGTTTTTTCAATCTCATAAAGTGCTTCCTGGGTATATTCCTGAAATGTTTTCTTCTTCGCCATATCGTTCTTTTCCTCCTTTTTCAACTCTTCCATTTTCTCTGTTACGGGATAGGCATTTCTGCCGGAAGGGGAACCCTTCTTCGGATGGATCATCCGCCAACACTTTCGGAATTCCCCTTCAGAAAGATGCTACTTCCGTAGGACGCACATACCTTTTAAGGTATATAAGTGCGCTCTTCTGCTTTCAGCATCCGAGTTTTTCTTACTCAAACGGAATTTCTTCTCCGTCTGGAAGATGCATAAATCCATCTGGATCGGTATCTTCTTTCTTTTCTGCTCCTGACAGTTTCTTCCCTTCTGCGAAATAATGTTCTTCTACGATTACGTTGGTGGCATAAACTTTATTTCCCTCCTGATTCACATAGCTTCCAGTCTGGATCCGTCCGCTTATTAAAATCTTCAAGCCTTTTTTCAGATATTTTTCTGCAAACTCAGCATTCTTCCCAAAGGTGACACAAGAAATAAAATCTGTTTCTGCCTTTCCATCCTTTCGATATCGTCTGTCTACTGCCAGCGTGTATCGTGCCATTGCAGTACTGCTTTCATCCTGGAGATATTTCACCTCCGGATCTTTTGTCAGTCTTCCCATTAAGATTGTTTTGTTCATGTAATTTCTCCTTTCTCTTTTCGTTTTTTTCTTTGTTCTTGAATCAGGCCCGATTCTTTTAAGGCAACTATAATTTGTTCCTCATATATCAGAACGTAGATAGGGCTTTTTACAAATAAAAAAGGAATTTTATTTTTTTGTCCTCATATAACGAAAGGCTCAGAGGGGAAAATACAGGGTGGAAAAGGAAATTTTTTATTTTTCTGCACAAAAAAATACCCCTATGACTTCAAAATCGAAATCATAGGAGTATTTAGTCCTACCTACTCAATGGGGTGTTTTACATTTTGTTTTACACATGTTATTACAGTGTTTTTCAGTTCGACAAGCTGAAATTTATCTTAGAAATTACAGCAATGTTATTTTGATAAACTTTCAAGAATTGAAATATCATGCTTATCTTTATCTCTT